>Ga0208375_1001439_pt1 | contig 26671 bp, 43 predicted proteins | sample RifOxyD1_FD_184038 | JGI IMG/M metagenome (GOLD analysis project Ga0208375, IMG submission 184038) | Soil microbial communities from Rifle, Colorado - Rifle Oxygen_injection D1 (SPAdes) | ecosystem: Environmental > Terrestrial > Deep subsurface > Rock core/Sediment | place: Rifle, Colorado...
ACAATCAACATTCATCATTCTGAATACGAAACCACAAAACGACATTATGCACACATTGACGCTCCAGGACATGCTGATTATGTCAAAAACATGATTACGGGTGCCGCTCAAATGGACGGAGCAATTTTGGTTGTGTCAGCCCCAGACGGTCCAATGCCACAAACGCGGGAACACATACTTTTAGCCAAACAAGTCAACGTTCCAGCAATTATCGTATTTATGAATAAATGCGATATGGTTCAAGACAAGGAACTCTTGGATCTTGTTGAGATGGAAGTAAGGGAACTTTTGACGAAATATGGATTTCCGGGAGATAAGACTCCGGTTATCCGTGGATCAGCTCTCAAAGCGCTTCAAGGTGATGCAGAAGCCGAAAGCAGTATTACTGAGCTCATGAAAACAGTGGATGAGTATGTTCCAGATCCAGTCAGACCCACAGATAAACCATTCCTGATGCCTATTGAAGATGTATTTTCAATCAAAGGTCGAGGAACAGTGGTAACAGGTCGAATTGAGAGGGGTAAAGTGAAAATCAATGAGACTGTTGAAATCGTTGGTATTAAAGCCACGCAATCAACAGTGGTCACCGGAGTTGAGATGTTTAGAAAACTTCTCGATGAAGGTATTGCTGGAGATAATGTTGGAGTACTCCTTCGAGGAGTTGAGAAAGATCAGGTAGAGCGTGGACAAGTGCTCGCAGCGCCTGGAAGTGTTAAGCCACATACACAATTTGAAGCAGAAATTATAGTACTTGCGAAAGAAGAAGGTGGACGACACACACCATTTTTCTCAGGCTACAGACCACAATTTTACATTCGTACGACTGATGTGACCGGTGAGGTCACACTTCCAGCCGGAGTAGAAATGGTTATGCCAGGGGATAATACAAAAATGACAGCGAAACTTATTGTTCCTGTTGCTCTTGAGGAAGGTGTGCGGTTTGCTATCCGAGAGGGTGGACATACGGTAGGAGCTGGAGTTGTGACAAAAATTATAGAGTAAGGCTCTTTTTAAGGATATTTAACAATGCCAAAAGGTCGAATTCGCGTACGTTTAAAAGCATACGACAGCAGAGTTATTGACGATTGCTGTCAGAAAATTCTTGATGTAGCAGTCAGGACTGGCGCCCGTGTGGCAGGACCAGTTCCACTTCCGACATCCAAAGAACATTTTAACGTGCAGCGCGCAACATTTATTGACCGAAATAGCCGGGAAGATTTCATGATTGCGACGCATAAACGGCTTGTTGATATCATAGAGCCTACTGATAAGACCATAGACCAACTCATGCATTTAGATCTGCCGGCAGGAGTTGATGTAGAGATAAAGATGTAATTTGTCATTCATGAGATACTTTGGTATACTCGCGTTTTGAGTCCAAAAGTCTCGGAGACGTTTAAAAAACGACCGTTCCGAGGTCGTTTTTTTATTTGGTAACATATGAAAAGTTTACTGGGATACAAAGGAAAGCAGACACAGACATTCACAGAAGGTGGGATGCGGATTCCTGTGACGTATATTACAGCTGGTCCGTGTTTTATCACGAGTCTTGATATCACACCGAGCTATACCAATATCCAAATTGGATTTGGAACTAAAACACATAACACCAAAGCTGAAATTGGACACACAAAAAAAGCGGGGATTACACAAAAACTCCGCTTTTTACGTAGTATGAGGGTAGCAACTATTCCAGAAGGTTGGCTTGTTGGAAAAGAACTCGCAATTGCAGATGTATTTAGCGTTGGAGATGTGATACGAGTGACGGGCATTTCAAAAGGAAAAGGATTTGCAGGAGTTGTGAAAAGGCACGGGTTTGCAGGCGGTCCGAAGACTCATGGTCAATCGGATAAAGAAAGGTCACCGGGATCAATTGGCGCAACGACCACTCCAGGAAGAGTATTTAAAGGGAAACGCATGGCCGGTCGAATGGGAAGTGATACAGTCACTGTGAAAGGGTTGAGTGTTATTGGTATTGATGAGCAAAATCATATTCTTATAGTCAAAGGTCTTGTACCAGGACCAAAAAATACGCTAGTAACAATTGCAAAAGAAAACGAATAAGTATGGCAACGATAAAAAAAACTACCAAGGTGAAAAAAATAACAGCTACAAAAAAAGCTGTTGCTCCTGCTAGTAAAAAAGAAGTTGCACTGAGTGCATCTTTATATACGTCTGTTGGTATTTCAGCAGGGAAAGAGAAGCTTCCGAAAGAAGTATTTGGAGTAAAAATTAATCTTCAGATTATTGCTCAAGCTGTGAGAGTATATCGGGCAAATCAACGGGAAGGATCAGCAACAGCAAAAACTCGCGGCGAAGTAACAGGATCAACAAGAAAGATTTACAAACAAAAAGGGACTGGCCGCGCTCGTCATGGAAATATTCGAGCGCCTATTTTTGTCGGCGGTGGAATTGTTTTCGGACCACGAATTCGCGATTATTCAAAAAATCTACCTCAGTCCATGCGCTCACTTGCTCTTGCAAGTTCACTTTCGTACCAACAAAAAGAAGGTCGTATTGTCGTTATTGAGAAAACAAATGATTGCAAGCCAAAAACATCCATTATTGCAAAAGGACTCGTGAAGATGGGAGTTTTGAATCCCGTACTTGTTGTTGTTCATGATACCCATAGTCCGTTCGTTCAAGCAATTCGAAATATTGAAAAGGTGACATTCGTTCCCGCATCGCAAGTGACTACGTATGACGTGGTCACTCATAAGACAATTTGTATAACAAAAGAATCAATAGAAATTCTATTAAAACGTGTATGAGATCATCAATATTAATTCGACCATATATTACTGAAAAAACAATGCAACTTGCTCAAAGCAATTGGTTCAGTTTTGTTGTCGCCATGTATGCAAATAAAGCCCAAATAGCTGGGGAAGTTGCAAAAATGTATAAAGTGAATGTAATAAATGTTCGAACGAGTTTGGTCACAGGAAAAATGAAACGAACCGGAAAAAAGCAGAAATTAGCGCAGACATCAGCATGGAAAAAAGCCATGGTGCAGTTAAAAGCCGGTCAGACTATCGACGCATTTCAAATTCAAGAACAAGAAAAGAAGTAGATATGAAACAACAAACAAAGAAAACAAAACGATTATTAACTATTTTACCTAAGCAAAGCGGTCGGGATGTTGCTGGTCATGTTGCTGTGCGTCATCAGGGTGGACGACACAAACGTATGTACAGGGAAGTCGATTGGATGCGGACAAAAGATGCAATTCCTGCAACCGTTATTGCTATTGAATATGATCCTAATAGAAGCGCAGATATTGCACTCCTGCAGTACAAAGATGGAGAGAAAAAATATATTATTGCACCAGTTGGTCTCAAAGTGGGTGCAATTATAATAAGCGGCGAAGTTGTGGATGCGGTTGCGGGTAATACGATGACACTTGGAAATATTCCAATTGGCACTCTTATTCATAATATTGAAATTAAGCCGGGTCATGGAGCACAAATGATTAGGTCCGCCGGATCATTTGCAACGGTACTATCAAAAGATGGAAATACAGTGCAAATTAAGCTTCCATCAGGTGAAACGCGATTATTTTCTATTTTATGTAGAGCAACCGTCGGACAGATTGGAAACGTTGAATGGAAAAATAGAGTGATTGGCAAAGCAGGAAGGTCACGACACATGGGTATCAGACCAACAGTAAGAGGGGTAGCTCAAAATCCACGGTCTCACCCACATGGAGGTGGAGAGGGTCGAAGTGGCATTGGTATGCCATCACCCAAAAGTCCATGGGGTAAAAAAACCCTTGGGAAAAAGACGCGAAAACGTGTAAAATACAGCGATCGGTTTATAGCAAGTAGAAAAAAGTAAGGAGCATTATGGCACGATCAAGCAAAAAAGGACCATATATAGATAAGCGGATACTTATTAAAGTAAACAAACAAAAGGCTGGTGGCGATCGCACACCTATTAAAACGTGGAGTCGGGCGTGTCAAATTCCTCCGGAATTTGTTGGAGTTACATTTGCGGTTCACAATGGTCATCTGTTCACCGAAGTATTTGTAAATGAATCTATGGTAGGGCATCGGCTTGGAGAATTTTCTCCAACACGAACATTTCGAGGTCACGGACAAGTAACAAAACGAACAATGGATAAAACCTAAAACGTATGGAATATCAAGCAACCACGAAATATATACGGACGAGTACACGGAAAGTACGGCTCATCGCCGATGCAATTCGTGGGAAACGAGTTGACCGTGCAATAGCTATTCTTGCGATGACGCCAAAAATAGCTGCAGAACCAATATTGAAAACACTATTAAGCGCTATAGCAAATGCTAAAAAAACAGTTGCAGATGCTCATACCTTGGGTATCACGCAAATTATCGTTATGGGTGGACCTGTGATGAAACGATTTCACGCAGTATCACGAGGAATGGCGCATGCATACAAGAAACGAATGACACATGTAAAGATCGTGATAGAAGAAAAAGGAGACCAGCCTTCCAGCAAGGCAGGGAAATAATCTATGGGACAAAAAATTAATCCAAAAGGTTTTCGAATAGGAACAGTGTTTACCTGGGGTTCCAGATGGTTTGCTGATAATAAAAGGTATAAAGAGTTTTTGTTTGAAGATGTGGAGCTTCGAAAGTTTATTTTTAAACGTCTCAAAACAGCAGGACTTGAACACATCGATATTGAACGCTCTATTAATAAGATGAAAATTACACTTCATGTCTCACGGCCGGGACTCGTCATTGGACGAGGTGGAAGCGGACTGGAAGAATCAAAAAAAGCAATTGAAAAATTTTTACATGAATGGGAACAAACACGGGCAACAAACCTACAAAAGAAACATGCAGGAGATACAGGAAAATCTAAAATTGAAATTACAGTGGAACCAGTAAAAGAACCAAATTTAAGCGCATATTTAGTAGCAACAACCATAGCAGATCAATTAGCCAGGCGTATTCCTCATAAAAGGGCGTGTAATCAAGCGCTTGAACGTGTGATGGGGGCAGGAGCAAGGGGGATAAAAATTGCGCTTTCTGGTCGTATTGCTGGAGCTGAAATTGCACGACACGAAAAGTTTGGCGTTGGAACAGTGCCTCTTTCAACGATTAGAGAAAATATTGATTTTGCAGCAGTTCCGTCACTTACGAAATCTGGATATATTGGGGTAAAAGTATGGATTTGTAAAAAATAACATATGTTAATGCCGAGACGTGCCAAACATAGAAAATCATTTCGGGGGAAACGAACCGGAATTGCAACACGTGGCGTGAATATTGATTTTGGAGAATTTGGGTTGAAGGCGATGACGTGCGGTTGGGTTTCTAGCCGTCAGATAGAAGCAGCACGTCGAGCACTTACTCATTATGTTAAGAGGGGTGGAAGAATTTGGATTCGAATATTTCCAGATAAACCAGTTACAAAAAAACCGCCAGAAACCAGAATGGGAAGTGGAAAAGGGGATATTCATGAGTATGTGTCAGTGGTTCGGCCTGGACGAATTTTGTTTGAAATGGGTGGAATACCCCAAGCAGATGCAAAAGAAGCGATGCGGTTAGCGTCAGCAAAATTACCAGTGCGAACAAAGTTTATGATAAAGGAATAATACATATGAAACGAAAAGACAAAATACAAATACATACGATGAATAAAACTGAACTTGCAAGTCAGATACAGGCAATTGGCGAGCAAATAAAAAAAATGAAGATGGAACGATATACCAAACCAGCAAAGAATGTTCATGAAATAACAATCGCGAAAAGAAAATATGCAATTATGAAAACTGTTTTAAGCCAAAAACATCAAGGAGAAAGTGTATGACAACGATAAATAAAGGAAAAACATTTATAGGTAAGGTTGCTCATGTTGGAGCATTTAAAACAATTACAGTTGAGGTGGTTCAGATTACCCGTCACCCACTCTATCGAAAAACTATGCGTAGCACGAAACGTTTTTTAGTTCATTATGAAGGAACAGCATTAAAGGTGGGAGATGCAGTTACGATCATTGAAACGCGGCCAATAAGTAGAATGAAACGATTTACGGTATTGGAACAAAAAGGAAAATAATATGATTCAACGAAGAACAAAATTAGTACCGGCAGATAATTCAGGGGTACAGTGGATGACGGTTATCCATATTTATGGTGCGTCAAAGAGAAATACCGCTACACTTGGAGACATTGTGCAGTGTGTTGTGAAAAAAGCAGATCCAACGGGAATTGTGAAAGACGACGAACTCGTAAAGGTTGTGATCGTTCGAACACATAAAGAATATAGACGGAAAGACGGTTCATATATCAGGTTTGATGATAATGCAGGTGTTGTTATCGATGCAGATGAAAATCCGCGGGGAACACGTATCTTTGGTCCAATCGCGCGCGAGATAAAAGAAAGAGGATTTGATAAAATAGCCAGCATGGCATTGGAGATGTATTAATATGAAACTCAAAAAAGGTGATGAAATCATCGTAACAATAGGAAAAGATAAAGGGAGAAAGGGAAAAATTGAAGAAGTATTCCCAGGCGACCATACAGTTCGTGTTGTTGGAATTAATGTATACAAAAGGCACATGAAACGAAGGGATGATAAACATCCGGGAGGAATCATTGAAAAGTTGCGACCAATATCAGTTGGGAAAATTGCGCTCCTGTGTCCTAAATGCGGAAAACCAACGAGAATTGGATATAGTGTGACAGCGAAAGACAAATACCGTATTTGTAAAAAATGTGAAGCAAAATTATAACGTATGACACAAGACCAAAATAAACTTATGACTGAGCTTGGAATTAAAAACTGCATGGCAGTGCCAAAGCTCATCAAAATCGTCATTAATTGCAGTTTAGGGGAAGCACTTGCCGATAAGAAAGTTATTGAAAAGGCAACTGTCCAACTTGCTGCTATAACCGGTCTTCATCCAGTGGTGACAAAAGCCAAAAAAGCAATATCAGCATTTAAACTTCGAGAAGGAGACGTTATTGGATTAAAAGTAACACTTCGTGGAAAACGAATGAACGATTTTTTGACCAGGCTTACCAGTGTTGCCCTTCCTCGGGTACGAGATTTCAGGGGAATTCCAAAAAAAGGATTTGATGGAAATGGTAATTATACACTTGGTATTGCAGAACAAACAATTTTTCCGGATCTAGACTACGCACTCGTCGATAAAGTACGTGGTTTTGAGGCAACATTTGTAACAAGTGCAAAAACGGATGATCAAGCTAAAGCACTACTTGCACTTAGTGGATTACCGTTTGAAAAATAATACTATGGCAAAAACATCTGATGTCGTGAAATTTAATAAAAAACAGAAATTTGCAGTCCGACATAAAAATCGGTGTAATCTCTGTGGCAGGTCACGGGCATACATGCGTAAATTTGGCGTTTGTCGTATTTGCTTTCGGACACTCGCACATAAAGGTGAATTACCAGGAGTGGTAAAAGCATCATGGTAAAGGGAGAACTATTATGGTAAATGATCCAATTGGAGACATGTTAATTCAAATAAAAAATGCGGCTGCTGCGAAAAGGAAATCACTCGATATTCCGTATTCCGGCATGAAATATGCGCTCGCAACAATACTTGTGAAAGAACGGTATATCGAAGAAGCAAAAAAAATTGGAGATAATCCAAAATATCAATTACATGTAATACTTCGGTATGACAATGGTAATTCAGCAATTACTGATGTAAAGAGGATTAGTAAACCGGGATTACGATGGTATATCGATAAAGGAGCTATTCCCACGGTTGTTGGAGGAATGGGCACGGCAATTATCTCTACATCAAAAGGGATGATGACCGGACGAGAAGCAAAACGCATGGGAATTGGCGGAGAATTATTGTGTGAAGTTTGGTAAACATATGTCACGAATAGGAAAAACACCAATTGAAATACCACAGGGAGTAACCATTACTAAAGATGGAAACGAGCTTGTGGTGAAAGGGCCAAAGGGAGAATTACGAAGTCCCCTTCCAGAAGGCATTGATATGAAAATAGATGGATCTGTGTGTACCATATCCTGTACAAAAACAGATACGAAACATCTTGCGCTTCATGGATTTACCCGTGCAACGCTTTTTAATTTAGTCAAAGGAGTAACTGTTGGATGGACAAGGACGCTTGAACTAGCGGGGGTCGGATTTCGGGCAACGGTTGTAAATATGAATTTAGTTCTCACTGTCGGATTTTCTCATGAAGTAACGATTGCTCCGCCAACTGGCATTACATTTACAATTGCTGAAGGAAAAATTGTTGTTACGGGCATCGATAAGCAATTAGTGGGACAAGTAGCGGCGAACATTAGAAACGTGAAAAAGCCAGAGCCGTACAAAGGAAAAGGGATTAAGTATCTTGGAGAACATATCAGGAAAAAAGCAGGAAAGTCAGCCAAAGCAATTGGCGGAGCAGCAAGTACGGGAGCAGCAAAATAAGGAGTATTGTATGTTAACACGAATATCTAAAAAAACTATTCATAATAAACGAGTTGCTCGAATTAGAGCAAAGGTTCGTGGGTCAGAGTCGCGGCCGCGATTATCCGTATTTCGATCAAATACAGCCCTGACAGTCCAGATTATTGATGATGTTGCTAAAAAAACACAGTTCACCTTTCGAGGTAAAGGAAAAAATTCAATTGCAGCAAAGATAATCGGAGAGAAAGTCGTGGAATTTGCTAAAGTTCACCGCATAAAAACACTTGTTTTTGATCGCGGAGGGTATAAATATCACGGAGTTATTAAGACAATTGCCGATAGTATTCGCCAGGGGGGTATAACAATATGATAGACACACGTAAAATTCAATCTGAATTTGAAGAAAAAGTAGTCCAAGTAAACCGCGTTTCCAAAAAAACAAAAGGCGGAAATAAAATAGGATTTTCAGTTCTTGTAGTGGTAGGCGATAAAAAGGGAAAAGTGGGGGTAGGTTTAGGTGGTGCTCCTGACGTCTCATCGGCTGTAAAAAAAGCAGTAAGTTATGCAAAAAAACATATGATTATCGTTCCTATGCACAAAAAAACAATTCCGCACGAAGTATTTGTTAAGCGGGGAGCAGCGCAAGTACTCATCAAACCAGCTCCTCCAGGAACAGGAGTTATCGCAGGAGGTGCAGTTCGGGCAGTAGTTGAAGCAGCTGGTATTCGGGATGTGGTATCAAAAATTCTTGGAAGTAAAAATCAAGCATCAAATGTGTATGCAACCATGGAGGCGCTCAAAAAATTACACGCAGTGCATATTCGCCGCGATTAATGAATGAATCATATGAATACATTACGCTTGTCAAAATTAGTTGAAATAGGAAAAAAACGTCTTGGACGAGGTCATGGATCTGGGAGAGTAAAAACGAGTGGCAGAGGAACAAAAGGACAAAATGCTCGGGGACATGTACGGATGGGATTTGAAGGAGGACAACTTCCGCTCACCAAACGTCTTCCATTTTTACGTGGAAAAAAACGAAATAAATCAATGGTTGATAAACCGACGGTGATTTTTGTCGGATCATTGAATCAATTCCCAAAAGATTCAAAAATTGATAAAGCGTTTCTCATGAAACACAACATTATTGAGTCTATAACAACACAGGTCAAGATAGTCGGGAATGTAAAACTTGACCACGTATATACGGTGCATATCCCTTGTTCAAAACAAAGCGCAACAGCTATAACCAAAGCTGGCGGAAAAGTGATACAGTAATATCATGAATACAATCCTGTCACCGATTATTTCCAGTTGGAAGACACCGGAACTTCGGCGTAAAATTCTTCTTACTGCAATGCTTTTTGTTCTTTTTCGGCTCTTTGCGCATATTCCGATTCCCGGTGTTGATACAAGCAGGCTCGCTGCATTATTTGCACAAAATCAGTTTTTAGCGCTCCTTGATGTTTTTTCAGGTGGGACTCTAGTAAATTTTTCAATTCTTGCTCTTGGAATTAATCCATATATCAACGCATCCATTATTTTGCAGCTTCTTCAGATTGTATTTCCGAAATTAGAGGAGCTGCAAAAAGAAGGCGAATACGGACGGGAAAAAATTAATCAGTATACACGGCTTCTCACCATTCCTCTTGCAACAGTTCAGGCAATTGGCATGTTCGCGCTTTTAAAAAATCAAGGCATAGTATCAGCCGTTGATCCACTCACATTTATTACCATTATTTGTACGATGACTGCTGGAACCGTGCTTGTTATGTGGTTTGGAGAACTCATTACCGAGTATGGAATCGGAAATGGCATATCACTTCTTATATTTGCAGGTATTGTGGGAAGAATGCCTGTTACCTTTGGTCAGGCTTTTACCGCTGCAACAGCTGAATCAGTGACGAATTTACTTCTTCTTCTGGGGTTGGGTTTCGCTGTTATTGCAGCAACAGTGGTTGTCAATGAAGCAGTGCGGAAGGTCACTGTCCAATATGCACGTCGTATCCGGGGAAATAAGATGTATGGAGGAGGCGCGTCATTTTTGCCGCTTCGAGTCAATCAAGCAGGAGTCATCCCAATTATATTTGCCGTATCACTCGTATTGCTTCCATCTCTCTTGGGAGGATTTTTAGCGCAAGTTAAAAGTCCTCTTCTTATATCTCTCGGACATGGACTCACGTACTTATTTAATCCCAATGGTATTTTTTACAATGTATTTTACTTTTTCCTTGTTATCGGATTTACGTATTTTTATACCGCAATCACCTTTAATCCGACAAAAATTGCTGGAGAGATTCAAAAGTATGGTGGATTTATTCCCGGCATCCGTCCAGGGGCTCCAACAGCATCGTATTTAAATTATATTTTAACTCGTATTACCCTTGCCGGTGCGCTATTTTTGGGAACAATTGCAATTCTTCCATCTCTTGCACAAGGAATAACAGGAACGACGACACTTCTCATTGGAGGCACAAGCGTCTTAATCGTTGTATCAGTAGTACTTGAAACAGTAAAAACCTTAGAAGCGCAACTTGTTATGCGCAACTATGACGGATTTTTGAAAGAATAAGGAGGAAAGTCTATGCATATTGTTTTTTATGGACCAGAAGGATCAGGAAAGGGAACACAGGCAAAATTACTTGCTGAAAAGTTGCATGTCCCCATTCTAACCAGTGGTGATTTAGTCCGTGATGCAATCACAAATGATAAAGGTATTATCGGAGAAGTATGTCGACAAGCACTGCTAGAGGGAAAATATGTTGCCAATAGTGAAATGGAAGTATTATGGAAATGGCGGCTTAAGGAAGATGATGCAAAAGGTGCGTGGATCATGGATGGATTCCCGAGAAATGTGGAACAAGCAAAGTTTTTGGACGATAAGATTGATAAGTATGGATATAAGGTTGAGTTTGTAATATTTCTGAAGCTTCCAGAGGATGTATCGTACGAGCGGCTTATCAAACGTGGTCGTCCGGTAAGCGCCGGAAGCACCGAACTGCATGATTCACCCGAACGGATAAAAAGTAGGCTTGCTATTTATAAAGAAAGTGAACAAGCGGTATTGGATTATTATAAAACAACGGGAGTTCACCTTGTTGAAATCGATGCAAATAAAAGTATTGAAGAAGTGCATAGTGAAATAATGAAATATATCGATGCGTTTACAAACGCAAAATGAGGAATAATCCATTTATTATTGGGCTTGTCGGACTTCCTGGAGCGGGGAAGACAACAGTAACGGCATTTTTAGAGAAGCAGGGATTTATTCGTGTCATTCTTTCAGATATTATCCGTGATGAACTATTAAAAAGAGGAATTACTGAATCTACCAGAGAGATACTTCAAAACGTTGGAAATGAAATGAGGCGGAAATTTGGTCCTGATGTATTGGCAAAAAGAGCAATGAAGAGATTAAAAATTTTCGGAAAGACGAAATATGTTGTCGATGGGATTAGAAATTTAGCAGAAATTGCTTATTTAAAAAAACAAAAACAATTCTCCTTGATTGGCGTGAAAGCTCCTTCTCGTATTCGATTTACACGATTAAAAATAAGAAAAGTAAATCCGCTTCAAAAATCATATCAGGAATTTTTACTGCAGGAACATAGGGAGAATGCTCTTGGAGCAAAAACGACCGGACTTCGGGTTATTGATTGTTTAAAACAATGTGAAACGTTATTCCATAATTCGACAACAGTAATAAAACTCGAGAAGCAATTAGAAGCATTTCTTGTTAAAAATGGCATGATATGAAAATAATACTTTTAGGACCACCAGCGTCAGGAAAAGGAACGCAGGGAGAGTTGTTAGAAAATAAATACCACATACAGAGGTTGTCAGTAGGAGCGCTTATTCGTAAGCACGTGCATGAACAAACATCTCAAGGGAAACGCATAGAAGCTACGATGACAGCAGGGAAAGCAATACCTGCCGATACGTATATTGAGTTAGTCGGTGAATGGATGCTTGAACATAAAGATGGATTTATTATTGATAATCTCATTCGTTCAATTGATCAACTCAATGCATTTGACGCATTCAGTAAAAAAAATTCGCTCCAACTAGATTTCGTTTTTGTGTTCCGCGTGTTTGAATGCGAAGCACGAAGAAGACTTCATATCAGAAAAGCTGTGAAAAACCGAACAGACGAACATGATGAAGCAATCCATGCACGGTTTGTGACATTTAATACCTCAATTAGTGAGATAGTTGAATATTTTTCAAAACAACATAGCGTGTATGAAATAGATACATCAGGAACAGTTGACGCGATCCATCAAGAGATAGTATCCATTATTGAATCACGTAAGCCTTTATGAATACTGTTAAAACTCCGGAAGAGATAACATCAATGCGGGTAGGCGGAAAAAAACTTGGGGTAATTTTAAAGGAACTTCTATCGATGTCAACTATTGGAGTGAATTTACTCGATGTAGAAAAACATGCAGTCAAACGAATTAAAGAAGAGGGAGGGGTTCCGTCTTTTACTACAGTCGAAGGATATCCGTTTGTGACGTGTCTATGTATTAATGAGGAAGTAGTGCATGGGATGCCAAGAAATTATGTACTTCGTGACGGCGATATAGTAACAATCGACATTGGGATGATCTATGAAGGGCTTCACACAGATACCGCATCATCAATTTGTATTGGGATGATTGATGATGAAAAAGAGCTGTTTCTTAAAACCGGAGAAATAGCGCTGGGAAAAGCTATTGAGGTAGCAATTGCAGGAAAGAGAGTCGGAGACATATCGAAGGCCATTCAAACGACAATTGAGTCTGCTGGGTACCACGTAGTAACAGATTTGACCGGTCATGGGGTCGGACGAATACTTCATGAGGAACCGATGATTCCTGAGTACGTACGGGGTGATATTGCAAAAACCCCTCTCTTGGCAAGTGGCATGACACTGGCTATTGAAGTTATTTATGCGATGGGACAGGGGAGTATCTGCTACAAAAGTGATGATGGGTGGACACTGGAGTCAAAAGACAGATCACTGACTGCGACATTTGAGCATACAATTGCAATTGGAGACATAAAAAGCGAAGTGTTGACCAAACGTGAAATTTAATGTAAAATAAAGCCCTTACCCGCCAAGACTCATGTGTAGGAGGTCAGGCGGGAGTTGTATTATTGCGTATTTATGGCTCATCAAGGAAATATTGAGATAGAAGGTACTGTTCTTGAGTGTTTACCTAATACGCTATTTCGCGTTAAATTGCCAAATGGAGCAATCGTTCTTTGTCATTTGTCAGGCAAAATGCGGTTAAATTATATTCGTATTATGCCCGGGGACAAAGTAAAAATTGAAATGACCTTGTACGATACAACGAAAGGAAGAATCACGTATCGAGTGAGATAATGCTATGAAAGTCAGAGCAAGCGTAAAACTCATGTGTAATAAATGTAAAATTGTTCGCAGACGCGGACGTGTTTTTGTGATTTGTGAAAATCCAAAACATAAACAACGACAAGGATAAAAAAACGAAAAATCGTATATTAGTTACTTCGATAAATCGAAAAACGATGTAACGAATAAACGAAAAACGATTAAACGAAATTATGGCACGTATCGCTGGAGTTGATATACCAAATGAAAAACGACTCGATATAGCTCTTACCTATATCTATGGAATTGGGAGAGTCAATGTGAAGAAAGTACTTCAGTCAGTCAATATTGATGCGTCCAGGCGAGTGAAAACACTTACAGATGAGGAAATTAGTCATATTGCAAAAGTGATTGAAAAAGGATTTACTGTTGAAGGAGATCTGCGTCAAGAAATATCTGCTAATATTAAACGACTTCGGGAAATCGGTTCCTATCGGGGAAGCAGGCATGCGCATAAATTACCATCCCGTGGTCAACGAACCCGTTCAAATGCTCGTACGAAAAGAGGAAAGAGATTGACAGTAGGAGCAATGAAAAAAGATGATCGGATAAAGACAGATACAAAAGCACCAGAGACAGAAGCAAAAGCATAAACCATATGGCAACAAAAACAATAAAAAAAGTCGTTGAAAAAGGAAAAGTGTATATCACTGCAACATTTAATAACACGATTGTGACGATAACAGATGGCACGGGCAATTCACTCTATTGGGGATCATCCGGCATGGTTGGGTTTAAAGGCGCAAGAAAAGCAACTCCTTATGCAGCAACGACTGCGGTTGAAACAGTTGCACGGAAAGCTCTTGATAACGGCATGCGGGAAGTTGAAGTGTTTATTAAAGGGCCAGGAGCTGGTCGTGACGCCGCTCTTCGAGCGCTTCGCGCAGTAGGGCTTAATATTACCTTAATAGCTGATGTCACCCCAATTCCTCATAACGGAGTTCGGGCAAAGAAAAAGAGGAGAGTGTAATATGGCACGATATACAGGACCTAAAAACAGATTAGCACGCCGGGAAGGCATGGATTTAGGTTTAAAAACCATTGGGAGTCATGCGCATGCAGAGTTACTCAAGCGTTTAGCAATACTTCCTGGTCAACACGGCGTAAAAGGACGGAGAAAAACTTCAGGATATGGCATTCAACTTCGAGAAAAACAAAAAGTAAAACGCATCTATGGAACATTGGAACGACAATTCAGAAAGATTTTTGAACAGGCAAAAAAATGGAAGGGAAATACAGGAGAAAAACTTATTGAATTTTTGGAAAGCAGACTTGATAACGCTATCTATCGTATGAATTTAGCGCCAACTAGAACAATGGCGCGACAACTCGTTAGTCACCGGCATGTGTTTGTAAATGGAGCTATCGTAAATATTCCATCCTATCGGATTAAAGCAAATGATGTCATCACGATGACTTCCAAAGCACTTGAAATACCGGCTGTCAAAAAACTACTTGAGGAAAAAAGCCCTCAACTACCAGCGTGGATTGAACGAAAAGGTCCTGTTGCGAAAATTGTACGCATGCCTGCGCGTGCCGATACACTTGAAGATATCAACGAACAATTAATAGTAGAATTTTATTCTCGCTAAGGAGGAGAAACATATATGTCAGAACCAAATTTTTCTATCAAAACAGAGGTTGAAGAAAAGAACTTCGGCCGATATTCTATTGAGCCATTGACGCAAGGATATGGACAGACGCTTGGAAATAGCTTGAGGCGTGTTCTTCTTACGTCACTGTCAGGAAATGCCATTACAACAGTAAAAATCGAAGGAGTCAAGCACCAATTTGCAACCCTTCCGGGACTCAAAGAAGATGTTGTAGAGTTTCTTCTGAATGTGAAAAAAATTCGTCTTATGCTCGAGGGATCTGACACAGCAACGATGAAGCTTGTAAAACACGGTCCGGGTGTCATCACCGCTCGTGATATAGAAGTTTCCGCCGGAGTTACAATCATGAACCCAGACCTTATTCTTGGAACACTTGCTGATAAAAAAGCAACGATTGATATGCAGTTGACCGTTCAAAAAGGATTTGGATACATGACAGCGGATGAACAACACAATGATGAGATTGGCGTGATACCACTGGATGCGTTATATTCACCAATTATCAGAGTGAATTACCATGTGGAGGCTACTCGTGTTGGAAGAATGACCAATCTTGATAAGCTCATTCTTGAAATTTGGACAGATGGAACAAAAGCACCGCTTGATGCACTGAAAAATGCAGCGAGCATTCTTGTTTCGTATTTTTCTCAGATCGTTGAGCCAAAAGTGGTTGTCAAAGAAGACGCTGTTGTTGTGTCAACAGCAGTATCTGATGAAACAGTAAAAATGAGGATTGAAGAGTTGGATATTCCAACCCGCATCGTTAACGCCCTTTCTAATGGTGGGATTGAGACCATAGGGCAGATGCTTGCAACACCGAGAGCTGAACTTATGAAAATCAAAAATCTTGGAGCAAAGTCTATTACTATTATCGAAGATAAGCTGAAAGAAAAGAGTGTGACACTTACAGTGTAATATATGAGACATTCATATTTTGGAAAAAAACTATCTCGGACTCATGATGCACGCAGGCAGCTCTTGCGTAATCTTATCTGTGATTTAGTAAAGCATGGAAGTCTAAAAACAACAAAAGCAAAGGCTATTGCCATCAGATCTAAAGTAGAGAAGATGATTACCCGAGCAAAGAAGGGAAATCAATTTGCATACAGGTTGACTTTGGCTGAGCTTGGGAATCCAGATATCACAAAACAATTGATGGAAGATGCAAAAACGCGTTTTACAATTCGAACGAGTGGGTACACAAGAACACTGCGGCTTGGTCTTATGGGAAGTGATGCAAAAGATATGGTGCAAATATCATTTGTTGATCCTCGTGTCGTTACCGAAGTGATTAAGCCCCCCACTACGCCAGAGGCTACGCGGGGTAAAAAAAAGTTGAGCGCAGCGAAATCCCGCGAAGCTTCACGCGAAGTGGGAAAAAAACCAAAAATTAAAAAGATAAAAGTATGAAAACGCAATATACAAAAGCAATTAAAATAAAAGATATCAAGCGTTCATGGCATCTTGTTGACGTGAAAGGAAAAGTGCTTGGGTACGCAGGAGCAGAGATAGCAAAACTTCTTTTAGGGAAACATAAGCCAAATTACTGTGCAAATCTTGATTGTGGAGATCATGTTGTGGTTATTAACAGTAAGTATGTTGAAGTGACTGGAAAAAAGGCAAAAGAAAAACTTTATGGGAACTATTCAGGATTTCCGGGAGGACTCAAATCAAAAGCATTTTGGCAGGTACTTGCAGAAAAACCAACTGAGCCAATACGGCATGCTGTGTGGGGAATGATTCCAACAAATAAACTCCGGGATCGATTAGTGACCAGACTGTATATTTATCCAGAAGCTGATCATCCGTATAAAGATAAATTTAATAAATAATTATGGATAAAATAAAAACGAAAGAACCCACCTCCGCTAAAGCTACGGTGGGCGAGGAAAAAATAACATATTATGAAGCAGTTGGTCGAAGAAAAACCTCGACTGCTCGCGCACGATTATATGTTGTGAAAAATGAGACGATGCAATTAGATGGAAAAGAAATAAAGAAAGGTGACATGGTTGTGAATGCTCGGTCGGTAGAAAACTATTTTCCCGGTGAAGTGCTGAAAAAGATGTATACAGAACCTTTTCGAACGACCAATACTGTTGGACGATTTGTTGTAAGTCTCAAAACAAACGGTGGAGGGTTATATAGTCAACTCGGAGCTGTTATTCATGCGGTATCCCGAGCCCTTGAAAAAGTAGATAAAGAAAAATTCCGTCCGATTCTCAAAAAGCGTGGGTTCATGACCCGCGACCCCAGAGCCAAGGAACGACGAAAGGCTGGATTTGCAGGGAAGGCTCGCGCACGTAAGCAAAGTCCAAAACGTTAATGACTATCGAATAGTATGACAATGACGTTATTCTATTTTTTTGTATCCTTCTTAGGCGATTTTCTTGCCTACATTTTTTATCAACAGTATATAGATGGTCATAAAAAGAATCCATGGTTACTGATATATGCGGTAGTGTCTGCTTTTTTTGTTTGGGTTTTTATTTTTAAGTTGCAGGATCGAGGTCAGATTTTGCGATTATTCTTGCCTCTTTGGTCAGCTGGAACTGCGGTATTTGGATATTTTGCAGCCGGATTTGCAACGAAGACACCTGTGAAAGAAATGTTTAGTTTACAGGCAATTATCTCTATTGCGTGCATCGGTATCGGAATATATTTTCTTCAGAAGCTTACAGCAAATTAAGAGCCAAGGACTCGACGGTATGCAACCCCTGCGACAGTTTCAATAAACTGATCATAAGTCCATTTGAGTGCATACACAGAAGCGATGGTTGCATCTTCTTCATCATAATAATTTAAACTTGGATTCATATTCACATCAACAATATATGGAGTGTTTTTGGAATCAATCCGAAAATCAAATCGTGCGATGTCTCGACAAGCAAAAGTAGTATACGCTTTCAAAGCAAGCTCCTGTATTTTATTTTGTAAACATGATGATATATCAGGAGGCGATTGAACGTGTGCGTTCCAATATTCCCAAGATTTTTTGTCCCATTTTGCATTATAGGTATATATTTTCCATTTGTTTTTAGATTTTTTTCCAAATCCAATCTCACAATAAGGAAGCGTCATAATGTTTACATCATTGCCTAGTATTGTGACGTGGATTTCCCGTCCGTCAATGTATTCTTCTGCAATTACTTCGCCGGGAAATTGTGAAAAAAGATTGCTTATATGTTTTTTGAGTTCGTCAAAGTTATTGACGACAGAATCCTGCGCAATGCCGATGCCGGCATGCTGCCGGGCTGGTTTTACAATAATAGGATAAGACAATCCGTATGATCTGATAGAAGATCTTCTGTTGAAAATTTTGAAATTAGGCGTTGTAATCCGTTCCTTCGCCATTCTTCTTTTTACTAATGATTTATTGATGACATACCGAAAGCTTTTCATATCATGTCCGACCTGCACCCTCCCTAATTGTTCAAGTCTATGACCCACGCGTAAATATAATTTCCAATCATCGTCCTCAACTAAATTAAATACCACATCTCCGGGGATTTGTGCCGCTTTCCGCCAATTTTTTTCAGTCACACAAATTTTTTTGACGGCATGCCCGCGTTTCCGGAGCGCTTCTGCAATTCCTTTAGCGCACATCACAGTATCCTCATCGTCATCATGTGGACCCTTGTAGTATAGAATAAGCGCGGAAAGGGATTTACGAAATGGAATTGGTTTCATTCAATGGATAAAAAATGGGCAGATTCATAAATAGATAATACCGTGATTATACAGATTATATTATAATAACACCATATGATTATTTTATCTTTAAAGACATATAAAGAGGCAACAGGGGATAATGCAATTGCCTTGTTATCCTGTGTAAAAAAAGTAAGTGAAGAATCTGGAGTGAAGATCATTCCAGCAGCTCAGCCAACGGATATTTATCGGATCAAAAAAGAGTTGGGAATAGAAGTGTGGGCTCAGTGTATGGATCCCATTGAACCGGGGAAACATATGGGCTGGTTATCACTATATTCCTTAAAAGATGCTGGTGCAACGGGAGTGATTATTAATCATAGCGAACATAAAATATCTGAAGAACAGGTCAAAAAGACGTTAGAGATAGCGAAAGAATATGGATTACAAACCGTTGTTATAGCGTTTGATATTGAAAAAGTCATTAAATATGATTCTTTCAATCCGGATTACATCGCCTATGAGAGAGAAGATTTAGTGGGAACCGGAATATCAACATTTTCCCAAGAAGAGGGAACGATAAAAAAATTAGTGAGTATAGTAAAACACCCCCTTATTATCGGTGCTGGTGTTTCAACTGGAGAAGACACCAAACGTGCCGTTGAATTTGGTGCAAAAGGCGTGATATTGGCATCAGGTTTTGTCCTGGCAAAAAATCCAGAATCAAAGTTGAGAGAATTAGCGATAGGATTTAAGACAAAGATATGATTGCTTCTTTTGATGGAGAACAAAATTTAGGTGTTTATATTATTCTTCTCCGTGATTCTAAAGTCCTTTTGGGTAAAAGAAAAAATTCATATAAAGCAGGTTGGTATGGATTTCCCGGAGGAAGACTAAATATTGGCGAACCAATTCTTACGTGTGCAAAAAGAGAACTTCTTGAAGAAATTGGTGTAATGCCAATTGAGTGTGAACTTATTGGCGCAGTGAGGGAAGCGCAAGAAGGATATGATTTTATTCATTTTGCAGTGCTCGTGAATTCCTGGAAAGGGGAAATTAAATGTATGGAACCGGATAAGTCCGAAAAGTGGCAATGGATTTCCAAAGATGATTTACCTGAGTTACTATTACCTGGACATAAAGCTGGTTTACAATTACTTCAACACAAACATCATATTATTGATCTTCATTGATAAACCGGAGGAAATATTCTTTTGGTTTACTTTCGGTTTCGATTATTCTTTTCCATTTTCTATTTTTGTCTGAAACGCGCATGATTTTTCCTTGTTCTAGAAAAAGGGGATCAACCAATCTTGATTTCACATAAACTTTTGATTCGTAATTATCAGGATCATTCAGTACTTTTACTTTGTTGTTCATTCGTTTCCAGAGCTGTTGAAGTTGCCTATCAGATGATAAATGTTTATTTATTTGTGAGATAACTTTTTTATCTGTCGTATATAACGATGTCCAGTTTGTATAACCTTTTTCTAAGGCGTATTTTACATACTGTCCGACCGTATAAAACATGGTGACGGATGGAAGACCTGAATAAAAATTGTTATTTAATGTTCGAAACAGACTAGCGTATGTTTGTGCAGATGTGTAAGTATCAAACACCCATTGGGTTTTAATTGTTTTTAAATGGTGAAGAAAATAGTGCAGGTCTTTTTTGGAAATCGCCTTATATATAATTGCGGTTCGAAGTGAATAATCAATCCTATCAGCACATAAATCAGGAAGCTCTTTTTCTTTCAGAGGAAAATGATGTTCATTGAGAATATAGGTGATATCTATATTATATGAGTGAAGCATATTGGGAATGTCAGATTTTAGGACAAAGTCAGAAAACATGTTATCTTGGTGAAGATGCGTTTTTTGTTTTTCCACGCCAAAGACATAATCAATGCAATGAGAAAATGCACTATGGGAAACATCATGAATAAGTCCTGCAATTTGTTCTTGGAGCGGTGCTCCATAATTTTTTAAGAGAATATATACGCCAAGAGAATGTTCAAAACGGGTATGATGAGTATTAGGAATATAGACGTCAAAATATCCTGCTTGATCAACACCTTTTAATCGTTGAAGTGCTTTACATTTAATAATGTCTAAAATAACAGGCTCTGTTATTTTAATGGTTCCATATAATCTATCGGTGTATTTCATTTTTTATAATTGTTCAATAATTTTTGGAAGTGCATCAAAATTAGTTGTGCAAGTATCTGCGGTGAAATACGTTGTTTTTGAATAAATAATAATTTTCATTCCAGCTGCTTGTGCAGCTTTTATATCATTCTCTTGGTCTCCAATGTAGATAAGATTTTTTGGTGAAATGTTCATTTGTTTTGCTGCAAAAAGAAGGGGTTCTGGATGAGGTTTATGATTTTCAGTATCTTCATAACAAACGACAACATCAAAATATTGTTTTAAGTTATGTAATTGAGGAATATCATAGACTCCATTTTTTATTCTACTCGTCACAAGTCCAAGAAAATATTTTTTGTGAAGAATTTCAATGATATCTTGTAAATTTTTTGGGGAATGCAATAAATGTATCGGATAAGGTACAACGCGATTTTTTCCCATTTCCCAGATTTTTTGTATTTCTTCTTCAGTATCACTTTTTGTGAGTATTCTGATGACATCTTTCATTGTTTTTGAAAATAATGGGAGGAAATCTTCTTTTGTTGGAGGGGTAAAGCCTGCTTTAACAAATAGATCTTGATAGAACTTTAAATTCGCATCAAATGAATCAATTAAGACTCCATCAATATCAAATAGAACTCCTTTTATCATAAGTCGGGATGTGCGGATTTGGACCGCAGACTTCACGACCCCCAGCCGTGCGTTCTACCAACTGAACTACATCCCGTTTTTCTTTTTTTGAAAATTACTATTGTATTCTACCATCGACTGTGTAAAAATGGTATGACACTTCAGATAATAATTTCTGCCCGAAATAAAGGAGTACATATGGCTGTTGACGCAAAGCTTCAAGCAGTAAAACTTGCAATGGATCAGATTGAAAAGCAATATGGAAAAGGGTCGATTATGCGGTTTGGTGAAAAGTCCACAGATAAACTGACTATAGATGTGATTCCAACTGGAATATTGCCACTCGATTTAGCTCTTGGCGTCGGAGGACTACCACGTGGGAGAATTGTTGAAATATATGGTCCGGAAGCATCAGGAAAAACAACCGTGTGTTTGTCTGTTATAGCTGAAGCACAAAAACTTGGAGGAACTGCTGCATTTATTGACGCTGAACACGCGCTTGATCCGTTATGGGCACAGACTCTCGGAGTAAAACTTGAAGATATGCTTATTTCTCAGCCGGATTCAGGTGAACAGGCTTTGGAAATTGCTGAAACCTTAATTCGAAGTGGAGGCGTTGATGTTATTGTCGTAGATTCAGTGGCTGCACTTGTTCCGAGAGCGGAATTAGAGGGAGATATTGGAGACAGCATGATGGGAGTTCAGGCGCGTCTTATGTCTCAAGCCTTACGTCGTTTGACGTCAGTTATTTCCAAATCAAGAACTGTTGTTATGTTTACCAATCAACTGCGGCAAAAAATCGGTATCATGTTTGGTAATCCCGAGACGACTCCCGGAGGACTTGCGATGAAATTTTACGCTTCCGTTCGTCTGGATTCACGGAAAATTGAATCACTCAAAGACGGAGACAAAGTGATAGGTAGTCGTCATCGGGTGAGAGTCGTTAAAAACAAAGTTGCCCCGCCATTTCGAATAGCTGAATTTGATGTGATGCATGATGGGATTAGTAAAGAAGGAGCAATCATCGATGTTGGTATTGAATTTAATATTTTGACAAAATCTGGTGCGTTTATTAAATACGGCACACAGATGCTTGGACAAGGCAAAGAAGCAACGAAAATATTTTTACGTGAAAATCAAAAAGTTGCAAAAGAGGTGAGTGAAGCCATTTGGAAAGTAGTGAAATCAGGGCTCACACAAACAAAAGTGGTAGTTGGAGAAGAAGAGAAAGAATAACCGTACCATGGATGATGAAATCCTGCAAAAATTGATAGCTCATGCCATTTCGTATGTATCCTTCCGATTACGTAGTGCAAAGGAAATTCATGAGTATTTATCAAAACATGCAAAAGGAAATGAAGAATATATTCATTTGGCCGAAAGTAGATTGAAAGAGTTGGGGTATATAGATGATGACATGTACGCGAAGCGTTTTATTGAAAGTAGAAATAGAAGTAGGCCAAAAGGGAAAAAACTTCTGCAACTGGAACTTCGTAGAAAAGGTGTTTCTCAAGATATTATTGATCTGGTTATCAATGATGGACAGGTGGATATTGAGTTGGCGAGAGGTATTGCACAAAAAAAGTACTCGCTTTGGAAGAAACTACCTGTTTTGGAGCAAAAAAAGAAGCTATTTGGGATCCTACAACGCCGTGGATTTAGTTCAACTGTTGTTTTCCGTGTCATTGACGAAGTGACAGGATTGACGTACAATGAGGACACCTGAAGAGGTCACTTAGAAAAACTGATTAGTAGCAGATTGTATGATAACGAATATACTAGTAATATCTCCTACACCATCCGCGTAATAATTGCGGCAGTTTTCTTCGTGTCTTCTTAGTAATATTTTTACCATTGGAGGAATATATGTTTGATGTACTGAAAACTTTATCAGCGCTTATTAAAGCAAAGCCGTCAAAACAAGGAGTAACACAACCTAAAATTGTGTCTACTGTTCAAAAATTACAACCAAAACAACCCATTCAAGAAAAGATTTCAAAAGAAGATAATAAAGCATTACTGCAAGCCCAAGCACAGATGCAAGCCCAGGCGCAAGCAGCTATTGCAATGGCGCAAGCCCAAGCAAGGGAAGTGCTTGTGGAGGCGAAAGATCAGGCATTTCGGTTAAAAAGGGAAGCTGAAGATGAAATGCGAAGGCGTATGGATATTGTGGGGAAACGTGAGGGTGAAGTTTCCGAGCGTGAGAAGCATCTTCGTGATCAGGAGGTTGTATCTGAAAAGAAACTTCTTGATATTGAAAACGTAAAAAGAGAGCTGACAGAGCGATTAGAAAAAATAAGTAGACTTACGGTTGAAGAAGCAAAAACGCAGATGCTTGCTGAGGTACAGGAAAAGATGAAAATGGTCATTGCCAAAGAGATCAAAGATGCGCAAATTAAAGCAGAAGAGGAATCAGAAGTCAAAGCGCGAGAAATTCTTGTTGATGCAATGCGACATGGAGCAACCGAATATGTTGCTGAATTTACGGTTTCTGTTATTAAAATTCCAGATGAGGATGTGAAGGGTCGGATCATTGGAAAAGAAGGACGGAATATCCGGGCATTTGAAACAGCAACAGGAGTGGATGTTGATTTAGATGAAGAAGGAGTGATCAGGCTTTCCTGTTTTGACCCAGTCAGGCGGGAAATTGCGCGGGTGGCTCTTGAACGGCTACTTAAAGATGGCAGGGTGCAGCCGGGTAGGATTGAAGAAATCATTGAACAAGTGAAAAAAGAAGTAGAACGCATCATGTTTGAAGAAGGACAAAAATTGTGTCATGCAGTGGGTGTGTATAATTTACCGTCTCCCATTGTCGCAACCTTGGGACGGTTTAAATACAGATTTTCGTATGGGCAAAATATGATTGCTCATACGCTTGAAGAAACCAAAATTGGTATTGCACTTGCCAAAGAAGTTGGTGCTGATGCAAACATTGTTCGGCTTGGGTGTCTCCTTCATGATATCGGAAAAGTCATTAACGACAAAGAAGGAAGTCATATTGAGCTAGGCGTTGAACTATTGAAAAAATATGGGTTGCCAAAAGCAGTGATTGACTGTGTTGCACAGCATCATGAAGACACGCCATTTACCAGCAGCGAATCAATGCTTACGTATATTGCCGATGCGATATCAGGGAGTCGTCCCGGAGCTCGGTATGAAAATTATGATGAATATATTAAGCGCTTGAAAGATCTTGAGGAAATTGCAAAAGCAAACAAGGGAGTGAAAGAAGCATTTGCATTTCAGGCAGGACGGGAACTGCGTGTGGCTGTTGATCCAGGGATGGTTGATGATGCAACAGCAATTATCATTGCGCAAAAGATAAAAGAAGAAATCGAAGCGAAGGTGACGTTCCCCGGACAAATCAAAGTGACGGTTGTTCGTGAACTTCGCGCCGTGGAAATAGCGAAGTAATTATCGATCAAAAAACTACAAAGAATTTTACTCTTTATGGGTGAAATCACGAATTTTAATTTAAGAAAAGTCACAGATTTTGCTCTGACAGGCATTCAATCTTACGATCAATTAAACCTTCCACCTGGGGTACGTGATTTAAGATTTACCCAATTGGTGGCAGATACTCTTGCTGCTAATCCAATTGTTGTAACCGATCAAGATGGTGCGTATTTTAGACTTCATACCCCTTATTCTGATGGAAAACCAAATCCAGTTGCGGTAAAAGTATTTCGATATGATAACAATGGTTTTGATATAGCGAGAGAGCAATTAAAAAAAGCAGATGAATTACAACTCGAAGAGTTTTTTCACACAAATCCTAATCTTGTCATATCTGGAAAAGATAAAAATATTCCTTTTCACGGATTAACAGAAACAGAACAGATATTAGTATTACTTGCTTACGAGCAGTTACTTCATGAGGAATTGTATCCAGGATATGTACTCCCAGCAGTTTTTGTTAGCTTTCCAGCAAAGACTGATGTCGTCGATCTTTGGGTCGTTGCAGACGATCTACCAGAATTTCAATGGCACAAAAATGTGTTAATAAAAGCAGGAAGGTTATCTAGTGATGGAAGAGAAATATTAGTAAAAAGAGGTGAAACTGCTATAGCCATGGTTCAGAATTTTGAGTTGTTATCCAAATCTATATTTATGATGTGTTGTGAGGAATTTACTGAATCTCAAATTGGACAATTAAATGATTTTGCGCATTTAGTTCAGGAAGTATTTGAGAGAACTGGTTATTATCCAGATCCCTCTATGGATCATCCTCAAAGTCGTAATTTAACATTTTCTGAAGGTAAACTTGTTCTAATTGATACAAATTCAATACGCTATATGGATAATCATCGAGGTGAATTAAGAATCGTTACGAAAATGCTAAATATCGTCAAGGACGCAAGAAAATTAAAACAATAGACCCTATTAGAGATGATCGATTTAAGTAGAATTTTTTTTCTTGTTCCGCCGCGTTAAACTTTTAATCTATTACGATTTGGATTGATATCATGCGATATATTTAATGGTATCTTGACAGGACAATCCAAATTCACTACTCTGATTTATAGATCCCGTTAGAACGGGAAATTTTTAAAAATCTTCTGCCCCAAGGGAGGTGAAATACCCATATGACAAAAGCAGATTTGGTCGAGGTCGTTGCAAAAAAAGCCAGTCTTACAGCAAAAGCAGCACGTGAATCCGTTGCAGCTGTATTTGGCGCAATGACTGATGCATTAAAAAAAGGCGATAAAGTAGTGGTTACTGGATTTGGAACATTCATGGTTCGAAACAGAAAAGCACGAACCGGTCGCAATCCTCAAACAGGAAAACCAATTAGCATTCCAGCTCGAAAAACACCGGGTTTTACAGCAGGAAAAGCAT
>Ga0208375_1001445_pt1 | contig 26586 bp, 18 predicted proteins | sample RifOxyD1_FD_184038 | JGI IMG/M metagenome (GOLD analysis project Ga0208375, IMG submission 184038) | Soil microbial communities from Rifle, Colorado - Rifle Oxygen_injection D1 (SPAdes) | ecosystem: Environmental > Terrestrial > Deep subsurface > Rock core/Sediment | place: Rifle, Colorado...
AAGCGTAGATCAGCAACACTTTTTTTAATGTCGAGAAGATTTTTTTGTATATCAAGGTTTTGTCTTTGGGCATTTATCCATTTTATTTTTCCTTTTATTTGCGGAAGGTATTTGGAAATGGTTTCCTTGTCCAGGTGATCGTTATGAGTTAATGGTAAAAAAAAACCATTCCCCCTGTAATTTTTAAGTAACCTTTTAAACATTTCCTCAGTACCTGGAGTACAGGACAGGGCGCTCATTTGGTGTTGAAGGTGATTATATTTTGACATAATAGAAGTTTGGGTTCCAATAATTTTCGGCAGACTTTGTTGCTCGTTTGCAGTTAATAAAAAAGAAAATCCTGCAAAAAGTATAAAAACAAAAATTTTAAGAGATATGGTATTATTCATTGGCTTTTAAAGGCATTTAAATTTTTTGCCCAGGATGTTTGCCAAAGACCCATACAAGTACCATTACTTAATATTAAAATGATACTTTCTTCCTGAGAACTTTTTTCAATAAAACTAAATAATTCATCCAGGTTACTTGCCAAGCATGCGGGTGTTCCTTTCTTATTAATATCCTCCACAAGCTGATGACAATCAAGATCTTTTGAATTTTTAACTGTGGTTGGCTTGGATGGTCTTGCTACCATAACGCTTCCGGCATGTGAAAGTGAATCAGCAAATTCTTTTTGGAAAATTGCGCTTCTGGCTGTAGCAGATTGAGGTTCAATAATGACATGTATCGTTTTATGAGGGTACTTGGTGATAATGGCATCCAGGGTGACTTCAACTGCCCGGGGATGGTGGGCGAAGTCATCAATTATCAATGCACTCTTGTAATAGCCTCTCTCTTCTTGACGTCTTTTTACCATTTTTAAATCAAGAATGGCCTCTTTAATTGCATCCACTTTAAAACCACAATCCAGTGCAAATAAAATACAGGTGGTAAGGTTTAAAATATTATGTTTTCCAATCAAGTTTGTTTGAAATTCCACTTCCTTATCATCAATCATAAGAAGAAAGCGGGATTGGTCTTTGGTGCTTTCAAGGTAACGAGGTCCGATTTTTGAGTTTTCACCGTAAGAGGTAATGGTTTTATTGGAGCATTCATTTTTAAGCTCACCCAATGCCTCATAATCAGTATTCCAGATAAAACTTCCGTCTACAGAGGGGATCAAAGCTTTAAACTGATATTTGATGTCCTCAATAGAATTAAAAATATCAGCATGATCAAATTCAAGTGATGTACAGACTAAATGATTGATTGAATAAAGTCTGAATTTAGAGATTTTCTCAAAATAAGCACTGTCATATTCATCGGCTTCAATAAAAAAATATTTCCCATCACCTAAAGCAGATGAAGGTCTGTCAGAAATAACCCCACCTATAAAATATCCAGGTTTTTCACCTAAATTTTCAAAAATCTGGGCCATTAAATATGTGGTGGTGGTTTTACCATGAGTACCAGAAATTCCGATGACATTAATATCTTTAAGTATGAGTTTACCAAGTGTCTCAGGAAAAGAGCTGAAAGGTATGCCTAAATTTTCAATGCGTCTAGCTTCGTCACTGCTGCCTGGAACAACGTTTCCCACTACGATGAGATCAAATCCTTTTAAATATTCATCGGTCAAATCTTTGATCTCAAGACATTCAATCCCCATGTTTTTAAGGTAATCACTCATTGGCGGGGCGTATTGTGCGTCAGCACCAGCAACTGTCAGTCCTTTTTCCTTAAGAAGGCACGCTGTAGCACCCATTCCAACTCCACATATGCGATAAAAAAAGACTTTTTTTATATTTTTTAACTTAGAAAAATCAGCTTTATTTTTTAAATCCATATCCCTTATCCTTGTAATGGAATTATATAAGTTTGTTAAAAAAAACGTTTATGCCAAATGTATTTGCCCAGGTTTTTCCTAAGCTCATTTAGACCTTTTCGGTCGTACCAATTATCACGGGTGGCATTGGTTAAAATAATCTGACCAATCTTTTTTTCTGCATCAACCCAGATAGAGGTTCCGGTAAAACCCAGGTGTCCAAATGTTTTTAAACCAGCTCCATCTCCCGCCAGAGTATTGGAGTAATCCTCCACGGTGTCCCATCCTGCAAGATATCTTTCATGGCTTTTTTTATCGAACTCGTTAGACATAAAGTCAGTTAAATTTTTCTTTTTCTCAAGAGTAAGTAACGTTTTGCATATTCCATTAACTGTTCCAAATAACCCTGCATGGGAACAAAATTCGGAAATTATATGGGCATTGTCATCGTGTACAATACCTTGTATCGGTTTGGATTTTCTAATTCCAGTAACCGGACACTTTGATTTATCCTCCAGGTCTTTCCAAAATTTTATTTCGCCATCCAAATATTCAAAGCAAAGTTCCTTAAAGCCCCTGCCTGACCTTTTTTCAATTTCTAACATTAATCTAAGGGCAGAATAATCAGAGTAAAGTGTTTGCGAAGGTACAATCGGATACGAATTGATTTGATCTCTCCAATGTTCCTTGGATAAGCGCCCGGAGAGTCTTCCCCAGGCCGGTAATCCACCTTGGTGGTTAAGCAGGAGTATCATCTCATTTGTAAACCACTCGGAATGAAGTAAATAGTTTGCTGCCAGGGACATGGGTTTAGTTAAACTTGCCAGGTCAAAATAAAGTTCTGGCGTGTGAGAAAAAACATTTGTGCTGTGTATTTCAAAACTTTTATATTCACCAAGTTTAAAATCAATTATACCAACTGCCATGGCATCAAATTTTTGATGGCGCATTAGGTTGATAGCGAGCATTTGTAGTTCTTGCATATTAGAATTTAAATTTGTCCAATAAATATTTCTTTACGTTTGCAAGAGCGATTCTTTCCTGAGTCATGGAATCCCTATCCCTAATGGTGACTGCTTGATCTTCCAGCGTTTCGTAATCAACAGTTATGCAAAAAGGTGTACCGATTTCATCCTGCCTGCGATATCTCTTGCCGATTGATCCAGTGATATCATATTCCGCTTTGTAGCTTTCTTGAATGTCCTTATAGAGCTTGTTTGAAACTTCTTCCAATTCAGGTTTTTTCATAAGCGGCATAACGGCTACCTTGATAGGTGCAAGTTTGGGATGGAATTTTAAAACGACCCTTTCGTTTTCCTTATCACCCTCATTTTCAAGCCTATAGGCATCGCACATGATGGCAAGCAAGGTGCGATCACAACCAACTGATGTTTCTACTACATATGGAAGATATTTTTGATTGGTTGCCTGATCTACATACTCTAGTTTTTTTCCGGATAGTTCCTGATGTCCCTTTAAGTCAAAATCAGTTCTTGAGTGGATTCCCTCAATCTCATCCCATCCCATCGGAAATTCATAATAAACATCAAACGCTAAATCTGCGTAATGTGCAAGTTTGTCTTCCGGGTGTTGAAACCATTTCATTTTTTCTGATCTAAGACCATTACTTACATGCCAGTTCCATCTAAGCTCCTGCCATATACCAAAAAATTCTCTTTGAGTTCCGGGAGCCACAAAATACTGCATTTCCATCTGCTCAAATTCTCTTGTTCTAAAAATAAAATTCCCAGGAGTGATTTCATTTCTAAAGGCTTTTCCAATTTGGGCTATACCGAAAGGAACTTTTTTTCTCATTGTGGTTTGTACATTTAAAAAGTTGACAAATATACCTTGCGCAGTTTCTGGTCGAAGATACACCATGTTCGATGCATCTTCGACAGGTCCCATCTGGGTTTTAAACATAAGGTTAAATTCCCTAGGCTCTGTCAAGCTATCTCTAGTTCCGCAGTTAGGACAAGGTTTTTTCAGATCAATATGGTCGGCGCGAAAGCGTTGCTTGCAGTTTTTACAATCAACAAGTGGATCGGAAAAAGTATCCACATGCCCTGATGCTTTCCACACCAAAGGGTGCATTAAAATAGAGGCATCAAGACCGACGACATCGTCTCTTAATGTCATATTTTTCCACCAGCTTTGCTTTAAATTATTTTTGAGCTCGATACCGAGAGGGCCATAATCCCAGCAGGAACCGATTCCCCCGTAGATTTCTGAACTTTGAAATACAAATCCTCTTCTCTTACAAAGACTGACCAGCTCACTCATGCTTTTTAAATTAGTTTCGCCCACGACATTTTCTCCCATTAAAAGTCCACTCCAATTATACCCGATCTACCCATAGTTCGAATACCGTAAGTTGAAGTAAATAAAAAGATAATTATATCTGGCTAAAATACATTAGTTGATAAAATTAGTCATGGTTTTTTAATTTCCAAATGAAAAATTAAGTGATTTTTGATTGGCATTATCACTTTTTGAATTTTTTAAATTGGACTGAGTTTTATTTAAACATTCCGTGTAGGCCATGTCACCTTCTTTAAGGTTGACGCCTGATTCATCCTTGCATGTCATCGACACTTTTAGCGAAGAACCTTTTTCTGGTGGTTTCTCATCTGGTTTTGTTTTTTCAATATTACTGATTTGGACTTTGCCTAGTTGATCCAGATTAATTACTTTTTTGTCATCACCAGCAAACGCATTAAAAGTATTTATAAGCAAAGCAATGATTATCAATGTGAATATTTTCATAAATCCAACCCAAGTCGCATAAGATGATTAATATACAATATTAAATCATGGCTATCTTGATCTATCAAATTATCATTGTATTTAATCTGAACATATTTAATAATGACAGACGTATTATCGTTTGAGATTGTTTTAAAGCGGTTTTTTATTATAAACTTTAATTGAGGTCCTTCTGTCTAAAAAACAAAACTTCTTATTATTTGACGGGACAATTGTTATTACGAAATCCCCGCTATATTAAACGAATAACGGTCCGATTTATAATTTTCAAATTAATCAAATATCGGTTTAGTGAACCTTTGACAAATAATCTCGTTCGATAAACCAATATGTGAATCCAAGCTGCCTAGATATCTGCTCCTTCTAAAAAAACCTGATATTTTTTTTCCAAAGTTTCATATTCGGGCATAATTTCGGTGAGTTCGGTGAAATATTTTTCAATTTTTTTATGAGCAAAATCAATATTCATAGAAAGGTTTTTAATTTTTATAGCATCACTGGTTTCAGAAGCTTTAATAATGTCATCGTTAAAATATTTCAGGTCGTCTTCCAGCTTTGATATTTCGTTTTCCAAAAAATCGATTCTGTCTTTGAGCGGTTTTAAAACTTTGGACCTTTCTTTGATGATTTCACTTCTTTTTTGCTTTATTTCTTGCTTGGTTCCTTTTTTCTTATTGGTTTTTTCTGTGTCTTCATCGGCCCATCCGATTTTTTCAAGAAAATAATTATAATCCCCTTCAAAACACATTGTTTCATTGTTTTGAAATACCACCAAACGTTTAGCAAACCCTTTAAGAATTCCTTCGTTGTGAGTGACAATGATAACACTTCCTTCGTATGAATCGAGCTGATTCATAATAATTTCAATAGACTCAATGTCGAGATGGTTGGTGGGTTCATCGAGTAGGAGCAAATTCGTTTTTTGGGCCAGCAATTTGCCAAGAAGGACACGACTTTTTTCTCCACCTGAGAGTACTGAGATCTTTTTTTCTGCAAGACTTCCTTCAAAAGCCATTGCACCACAAATGCTTCTAATTTCCTTGTTGCCTAGATCTTCATTTACGCTTTGGATTTCTTCAATGATTGTATTGGTAGGTGTTAAATTCATAATATTGGTTTGACCAAAATGCCCAATTCGAAGGTCTGATGCTTTTTTAATTTCACCAACTTGTTGATTGAGTATGCCGGCCAAAATATTAAGAAGTGTAGATTTACCTTTACCATTTTTCCCAATAATTGCGATTCGATCTCCATTGAAAATTTTGTAGCTAAAATCTTTGATTATTTGAGGGCAGTCAGGATAATTAAAGTTTAAATTATTAACGGAAAGGAAATCTTTTGAGTTAGAAGGTGCATAATTAAAAGTGAAACTTAAAAGCCTTTCTTGAGTCATTTTTTCCATGATTGGTAGCTTGGCAATTTGTTTTATCTTGGACTGCGCCTGAGAAGCCTTGTTGGCCTGGGCTTTGAATCTGGTTACAAACTGTTCGAGATTTTTTCTCTTGGCTTCGATGTTTTGCATGGTCTTTTCATGAATTTCATCCTCTTCAGCCCATTGATCGTAAAGCTTTTGTGTGTTTCCTTGTACCTTTTTAATTTTTTTCCTGTTGATACCCGCAACATGGGTTACCACTGAATCCATAAAGTAACGGTCGTGAGTGATCAGGATAAACTCTCCCTTATAGGATTTTAAAAAATCCTTTAACCATCGAATACTGGTAATATCCAGATAGTTGCTAGGTTCATCCAGAAGAATCAAATTAAAATCCTGGACTAACAGCTTGGTGAGATTAATACGCAGCTGATACCCACCCGAAAAGTGCATGGGGTTTTTAGCAAAATCCTCCTGGGTGAATCCTAGTCCCATTAAAATTTTTTCCACCCTGAATTCTTCAAACTCCTGTTCACCAGTTAAAACGCTGGTGCATTCTTTCAAAAGTGTGTCGTAACTGAATTTGATATATTGGGGTAATACACCAATGCGGTAGTTTTTAGGTTTGATTATTGAGCCCTTATCGTACCCCTGTTCGCCGCTAATCATTGAAAAGAGGGTTGATTTACCGCTGCCATTACGCCCGATCAATCCAAGTTTTTCCCCACTGCTCATAGACAGGGTTATGTCATCAAATATTAATTGAGTGGCAAAGGACTTGGAAAGATTTTTAATTTGAATCATCTAATACTCGTCATATTTTTTGGCATTACCGTGTGCCTTATCAACAGGGTATTTTTCAGCATTTTTTTTCATTTTATTTTTTATGGCTTCATTGACATCAATATCCAGTAGATCAACCATGCGTAAAAGATAAACCAGGATATCGGCTACCTCATCTTTGACTTTCTGGATCTGGGTGGCATCTTTTTTCACATTGTACGATTCTTCGGAAGTGAGCCACTGGAAAATCTCTGCCAGTTCAGAGGCTTCTACCGAAAGGGCCATTGAGATATTTTTGGGGGTATGGTACTGCTCCCAGTTTCTCGCTTTGGCAAATTGCCTGATGTCCTCTATTAACCTGGTTAAATTTAAATTTTGCATCAATCATTTTCTCCATACACTCTTTACTTTCACTTTTATACGGTTTAAAAAGCTTAAAGTAAAATGAAACACCCATATAATCAATACTCTCATTACATAAAAAATAAATACGGACAGCGTGTGCAAAAAATTCCCGTTGATGCGGGGTTTACATGTCCTAATCGGGATGGCACTCTTTCGGTGGGAGGTTGCATTTATTGTAATAATATGAGCTTTTCACGTCGTCTGCAAAGTCCACTTACCCTCTCAGAACAAATTAGAACTGGAATTGAATCAGCAAAAAGAAAATATAAGGTGGATAAATTCTTTATATATTTCCAGTCGTTTACCAACACCTACGCTCCGCTTGAATATCTTAGAGAAATATATCAGACAGCCTTGTCTTTTGAAGGTGTCGTGGGCCTTTGTATAGGAACCAGACCAGATTGCATAGATCGGGTCAAACTGGATATGTTAGGGGATTTGGCTTCAAAATTTGATATTACAATTGAGTATGGACTCGAATCTGTATATGACGCCACTTTGAGTCAGATTAACAGGGGACATAATCTAGAGGTGTTTGAAAAAACTGTTAGTCTTACTTTGAATAGAAAGATAAAAATATGCACGCATATTATCTTAGGATTTCCGTGGGAGACTCCAAAGCAATGGGTGGAAACTGCAAAAATTTTATCCCAATATCCGATTGATTTTCTAAAAGTTCATAATCTTCATGTGGTGAAGGATACAAAACTATTTGAGATTTATAAAAAGACTCCCTTTACAACTCTAGGAGTGCAAGAATATTTGGAAATTATTATAGAATTTTTAGAAAACTTGAAACCTGAGATAATTATTCAGCGACTTTTAAGTGATACCCCTTCGGATTTGTTGGTAGCCCCGCTTTGGGGAATCAAAAACAGCACTTTTTTAAATAACCTACTTGTTGAAATGGGTAAAAGAAACAGCTATCAAGGAAAATTATACAAAAACATACCTTCTTGATTAAAATTACTTATGAGGTAAAATCATTTTAATACCAAACCAGGAAATATATGAACAATAAAAAAAATAAAACTATGGAAATAGCCGAGAACAACAGTCAGTTATTAAAAGTTCCGGTTTTAAGTGAATTTTTTGATAATTTAATCTTTATTGCAATTATCATTATTATTTCTGTAACCCCCCTTGTCTTTAGCAAAAGTATTTATCAGTCATTTTCGCTGGCAAAAGGTTTTATTTTTAAATTTTCCCTCGGAATTGTTTTGATTGTCTGGTGTATTCACAAAATAATCACCAAATGGGATAAGACTTATTTGCTAAAAGTCAAACTTTTGGCAATACCCATGTTATTGTTTGGTTTTTTTACTATTATATCAACAATGCAAAGTATAGATCCCTGGATCAGCTTGGTGGGGATTTATACTCGTCATATTGGTTTGCAGGGAATTCTAACGATTATTTTTAGTTATTTTGCTCTGGCGTTTTCTATGAATAAGAAAAGCGATATTGATTTTGTTTTTTATTCTTTCAGCGTTTGTGCGTTGATCATTGGAATATATGCTACTTTGCAATTTTTTGGTTTGGATTTTTTTAATTGGGTCAATGTTAAATTTTCCAGGGTTCCCTCCACTGCTGGTAATGCCAATTTGCTGGGCAATATTGTATCTCTTCTTTTTCCAATCCCGGTATATTATTTGTTTTTTTCCAAGCAGAGATCAATAAAAATTGGTGCAAGTATTTCTATGTTTTTTATTTTATTAGCGACTTTGTTTTGTATGTCACGGGCCAACTGGCTGGCGATCATGGCGAGTATTGTGTTCTATGCTTTTTTGTATGTAAGGATTCATAGAGGTAATCAGCAGTTTAAAAAAGTGATCTTGATTTCCATGATTGGTTCCTTGTCTATAATTCAATTGGTACTCAATTCTCTGATTGTAGAACGGGGAGATAGTCCCTTGTTGATAACTGTGGCGTTAATCATCCATGCGATTATGATATCATGTTTCAAATTTCAAGAAGTTTGGACAGGAATTGCGCTGAAAATATCAACCGCTATTTACGTTACCATTTTTATTCTCACCATGATGATTATTATTCCACTTAATATTTATACTTCAAAAGACAGCTTTGCCGGCAAATATTTTTCCATATTTCACTACGAAGATCTGCCCAGATATTATCTGCTCCGTGATTCAATTTATGTGATAAAAAAGAATTTTTTCCTGGGCACAGGAGAAGGAACCTATCGCATTGCTTACATGCCTCATAAATCATTGCAAAATGAAATTGCAGAACCGAAGGCAAATTACGATAGTCCCCATAATAACTATCTAACGGTTTTAGCTACTCAGGGAATCTTTGCTTTTTTAGCCTATCTAGCAATTTTTGTCCTGATTTTCAAAAAGGGGATACAGGCGGTAATTAGTCCGGATATTCATAATAATGACAAGTATCTGGTCATCACATTTCTTACCATCTTTTTTTCGTATCTGGTGTGGTCTCTGGCAAGTTTTGACAGTGATGTTACAAATCCCGTAATGGTAGGTTTGTATGCCTCATATAGTTATTTGATCTATGAACTTTTCTATAAGAACGATACTTTCTTTAATGAGCAAAAAATTATTTTTGCTACAAAAATACTAATGATCATCCTTATTCCTTTTGCAGCCTTAAGTGTTTATCAGTCGTATCTTATTTACCAGGCTGATGCCTTTTATGGAATGGGACTTAGAATAAAAAATTCTTCTATAAAATATCTCAGTTCTGCCAATCCCACAGATAAGCAGACTGCCTTGAATGTGTTAACCAAGGCCAATACTTTGATTGCCAAAGCCTTGGAGTATAATCCCAAGGAAAGTTTTTACAATGTTGAAATGGCGGATTTGCATCATTCCCTTTATGTACTGACGGGTGACCAGTATCATTTGGATCAAATTTACAAATATTTGGATTTAAGTGCGATCCATTCCTGGGACCCTGGAAAGTACTATATGGTCAAGGTTAAAACCGAGCTAACCAGGGGGCGTAATCAGGAAGCCATCAAATATGCCACCGAGGTGTTAAAAGATCTTCCCCATAATGCCATTGTAAGAAGCCAGTTAGGGTATATGCTTTTTAAAGAAGGTGGCGCTGACAACTTCAAGCAGGCCTTGGTTCATTTTGAAAGGGCACTTAAAGTTGATAAGACAAACTTGCTGGCACTGGTCTACACGAGTGAAATATTTTTAAGATTTGGGAAATTTGAGGCTGCAAGAATGTTTGCCCAAAAATCCATGGCTGCCTACCCGGAAAAATCAAACGAGATCAAGGGTCTTCTGGCTCGCATTGATACGATGGAGAAAACCTATAGTGTTAAGAAATAGGGAGTATTATTGTAATAATTTTTCAATAATGTAGTCAGTGGCTCTTGGGACATTGGTTATTATTTTTTTATTAGTCATTTTATAAATTTTATCTATTTCATGTGCAAGGTCAATGTGGTTTAACCTGTCTTCTTCGATCACAACAGAGCCTAATATTTTTTGCGCTGCCATGGCGTTATGATATTGTTCGTTTTTCTGTGCAATTTTTAGTGGTATATATATACTGGGTTTGCCTAGGGCGATCATTTCAGCCACGGTTCCAGCGCCGGATCTGGAAACGACAACACAAGACAGCTTGAAAATATCAATAATATTTTCAACAAAATCCACTGCTATATAATCAGGGTCATCATACTTTTGATATTTAGTAAGATGTTCAATACCTGCTTGGTGAATAATAAAAAATTTTTGTTTCAAAATATTCAGATTTTTTTCAAGCAATTTATTTATCAGATCGGAGCCATTTCCGCCTCCTGTGACAAATAAGATAGGTTTTTTAATTTCTTTTAATTTTAGACCTTTAATTTTATCCACTATGATGCTGTCCTCGTAACATTCATCTCTGACGGGGTAGCCGGAAAAAATAGTCTTTGCCGGGGGTAGGAATTTTTTGGTTTCTTCAAAGCTGATAAAAACTTTTGAAGCAAATTTTGAGGCAATCATGTTGGCAAGTCCGATACGACTGGTTTGTTCATGTACATAAACAGGAATTTTTAATAGACTGGCAGCGATGACAGGAGGAACAGAAACAAATCCTCCTGTAGAAAATAAAATAGAGTCTTTTCCTCTTTTACAAATCAAGAAAAAGAATACTTGAAAAATTGCAAGGAAGACTTTAAAAATATCTACAAAGTTCTTGAATGATATGTATCTGCGCAGTTTACCCGTCAAAATAGCCTTATATTCTATGTTGATATTATTTACCAATTTTTTTTCAATACCATCATAACTTCCAATATATTGAATTTTTATATTGGGTTTATTTTTAATTTTATTGATTATGGTGATAGCCGATACAGCATGTCCACCGCTACCACCTCCGGTAAAAAAAATTGTTTTCATAGTTATCACCTCAGGAAAAACATACTAAAATGGTACCCTATTATGGCTATTTAGAATCCAATAAATCATTATATAACTTGTTAATTTTTATGACCAATAATTACTTCCTGGTAGATCAAAATAATTAACAATTTTTAATAAAAACAATTCACCAATCACCGATAAGAAAGTGGGAATGTGCTTGAAATATCAGGTTAATTTTTATCAGCACATGAATGTAAGGACGTTATCATGAAACTAAATCCTCTAAAAAAAACGAGTGTCGAAGATTTTTTTGTCGGACACGAAACACAGGAGGAAATGAATCAAGCTTCTGAATTTAGTGATGAGATTAATATTGCTGATTCGCTTACAGATAAACTCAAGAGTTTGAAAAATAAACATACAAATGATATTGGATTTGCAGTCCATGAAACTTTCCAGATACAAGATGCCATGGGAGAGCTTTTAAAAGAAAAAAAGGCGATTGAGAAAAGTATTACGGACGTAAGGAATAGTTACAATGAAGAGCTTTCCAAACTAGAAACACTTAAAAAAAAGAAACTGAATATTTTGTCAGAAGTTTTAGAATGTGAGGGAAAGAAATGCCTTAATGGAACCAACGACGGACAACCAGTGGAATTGATAAAAAAAGAATTCGAGGAAATCAATCAAAAGCTCACGGCACTGATACATGAAATTGAACAGGCAGAAGAATTTAAAAATAATCTGTCACGAGATATTGAAAACCTGGTCGCTAAAAAAAATGAACATCAACGTTTTATATCCGAAGCTCACCAGGAATTGGAGCAAATTAGGGGTTCGCTGGAAGAAGGCAGTCGGATTACCGAAAATTTTGTCAAAAAGGCTAATCACCTCAGGGAAGAAATCGAAATCTTGGAAAAACAAAAGGAGAAGAAAACTGGTGAGGTGCTTGCTCTGGGACAAAATTTGCAGCCAAAAAAGATAGATGAAAATTTTAGCGAACTGAATCAAAAAAATATTGAGACGAAAAATAATTTACAGCAAGAGATTAATCAATTAAAAAAACAACACGAACACCTGGCGTTGGTGAATCAGCAACTCAATCATGAAAAAATAGTTCATGAATCCAAAATTGGTGAACTAGGCCATGTTTATAAGATGAAACAGACGGAAGTTGTTGGTTTGGAAAATAGATTAAAGATGCTTCAAAAAGAAATTGAAAAATTCAATAACATGAAAAATGACGTGATTAAAACGCTGGAAGTGGTAAAAAAAGATAAATGGTTGGTGCAGACTGCTACTGACGAACTAAAGTGCAATATCGATGCTTCCAGACAGATCAAGGTTGAATTGGAAAGGCATATTGAAGAACTTAGCAAAAAAACTCGAGAAGTTCAAAGTGATATAGATGAAAGAAAAGACCAGGTAAAAGAGCTGGAAAATAAATATAACCACTTCAGTGACGAATTTGAAAAGCTCCATAAAAATTATCTTGATTTGCAAGAAAACACACACATCTTATGCAAATCCAAGCTTGAAGCAGCAAAAAAACTGGGTGAAATTAACGAAAATTTAGTTGATAAAAAAAATGAATTAAATCATTTAAATGATAAATTTAAGACGAAAGAAAGCGAGCTTCAAAAAAATATCACTCAAAAGAGAAGTGAACTTTCGCACCTAAAATCAGACCTAGGTAGACTTAAAAAAATACATTACAGCAAGACGGTAGACCTGGACCTGGTTTTTAAAAAAATGACCAATACGGAAAACGTATTAATAGATCTAAGCTTAAAACAAAAGAGCGAAAGGGAAAGATTAGATGGCATTGGCAGGATAAATGAATTACTCGATGGTGAAAGATTAAAACTCATAGTCAAAAAATCAAAAATTGATGCTCAAATTGATGAGGCAAGTAAAACAATTCAAAAGATTAAGATAGAAGAACTTGAATCCATACAGAAAGTATTAAAATTCAAAGATCAATGTGGCGAGTTGGAACAAGCTGTGGTCATCCTTGAAAAGGAATTTGATAACAAGGCGCAAAAAGTACAAGATTTGAATGGTCGAATAAAATATCAATCAGATATTTTAAAGCGTCAGTTTATTTCTCATAAAAACATGTGGCAGGATGTTCAGGGGTTATACCAGGCAGAGAAAGGTCAATATGATGAATTACTTGTTGAAAAAAACAGGTTTTTAAAAGACTATGAAAAAAATCTTCATACTTTGGAAAATAAAATGGCCGTTCTTAAAGTAAAAGAAACCGTGGCACATCAAGGCATAGACAATATTCAGGTATCTATTCAAAACGAAAAAAAACACTATGAAGAGCAGTTACAATTAAATAGGCATTTAGAAAAAGAGGCTGCTCATATCCAGGGGAAAGTGGATTGTGCAGATGATGTATTAAAAATCAAAATTGCAGAAGCTAATTTAATTATCGGGCAGTATCAAAATGAACATAAAGCCTTGCGTGATAAAATTGAAGCTCTTGATTTAAGCAGATTGAAAATGATTGTATCTGTCTCCCAATCAGAACAGCGGACAATGGATAAAACAAAACGTCTGGAAAAACTAAATGCAGCATATCAGGAACTGATGGAACAAATAAATTGTCTGACTTTGAAAAAAGAAGAGTTGAGTTCCAATAAAGACAGGCTTGAAGCAGAAAGATTGAAGTTAATTGTAGCTACTTCAAAAACGCAAAATGGTTATGATTTGCTCAAAACTAAAATAGAGAAACAAAAGAATACACATGAAATATTAAGTGCTCAAGTTATGGATCTTGCCAGGAAAACTCAAGATCTGGAGCTTACAAAACTTAAATTGATTGTACAAAATTCCAAAATAGAGGAAAGCAACAGGCTCAACTTGCTCGTATCAGAAAAAATCAACCAGAAAAATCGAGATTTGCAGCAAAGCTATAATGAGAAAAAATTGGAATATCAAGACTTGCAGGATAGGTTTGAAAAGCTTGAAATTAAAAGAATGACCTGGCTAGTTACCAATTCAAAATTAGAGAACAAACATCAGGAAATGTTAAGAAATACAGAAAAAATTCAAGCAGAGCTTGATAAAAAAATACTTTGCCAAGAATCACAGATTAAACAACAGGAATTAAAAATGGCTGAGATTGAAGAACGTGAAAAAAAATCAAAAGAAGAATTAAATGCCCAAGAGATGCTAATTGATGAAGCAGTTTTCGAAAAAGTTCGCATGATTTTCGAGGAAAAAAAGCAAGAGCAAATCATTGAGTGTTTGAAAGAAAAGGGTCAAAAAGAATCAGTTTTAATATTACAAAAGCAAAAAGAATTTGAAATACATTCCATGAAAAATCAGGAGCTTCTCAATCAAATTATCAAGAAACAAGAGGAGTTGAAAGCCGAAGGGATAAAATACGATGAACAGGTAGTATTTATGACTAACAAAATTGACGAATTATCCAAAATGCTGACAACTTTGAATCATCGAATCGAAAAAGCAAAATCCATAGACGAAGAGAGCAGAGACGTGGCCCAAAAAGCTTTGGCATGCAAATCTGTCCTTTTGGCAGAAATCCATGATCTCGAAGTTAATAAGAAAATTCTGTTGGAGAATAATCGGGTCACCTTATCTGAAAAAAAATATGATCTGAAAAAAGCCGCTTAAGCACAAACCAACAGGGTACATAAGAGAGAACCAATGATGATTAAAAATAATATTAGTTTAAACTAATTGTAAACATTAGTTTGTCTAATATTTTTCTGGCCAAAGCGTTTAGATCTCACTACGCTCAAATTGCATCAACTCTGAAAATGCTTTTTCAATATTTTAAAAGGGAAACAATGTGTGTGGAATAATTGGTATCATAAATGCTCTTCCATCCTCCAGCGAGTTTAGTAATAATGCTTCATATGATGTTTATCGTGGGTTATTAACTCTTCAACATAGAGGCCAGGATTCGGCGGGAATATTAACCTATGATCATACCAGCAGAGAGTTTCATTTGGAAAAAAGGAAAGGGCTGGTTTCAAATGTTTTCGATAAAAGCACGCTGGAAGAATTAAAAGGCAATCTCTCTATCGGTCACACCAGATATGTAACCGTGGGCTCAGATCATAAATCAAATATTCAACCGATGGTTACCGGCATACCTTTTGGAATTGGCATGGTACATAACGGAAATATTTTAAATTTTTATAATATTAAAAAAATTTTAAGAGAAGAAACCGGCTCACACTTGTTATCAAATAACGATGTGGAGTTGATTTTAAATTTGTGGTGTCATCACATGATTAATATGAGCACTCGGGGGTTTGAGCTGGATATTGCCGTCAAGGCATTAAGAGAAGTTTATCAAACCTTGATTGGTGCTTATTCTGTAGTAGGAATTGTATCAGGAATGGGACTTTTTGCCTTTCGAGATCCTCATGGAATCAGACCATTGGTGTTGGGAAAGAAGGAAGTATTTGGAGAACCAACATCATGGTGCTTTACTTCAGAAACGCTTGCCTTAAATATTTTGGGTTATGAATATGAAAGAGAAGTCAAACCGGGTGAATTTATCTTTATTGATAACTACGGAAATATGTATAACACCATCATTAAGAGTGAAGAGAAAAATAGCCATTGCATGTTTGAATGGGTCTATTTCTCGGGTGTAGAAAGTGAATTGGAGGGGATGAGCGTCTATACAGCCAGATTAAATCTTGGCAAGCATTTGTCTAAAAAAATTCAACATGAAATTGATAATAAAATTATCAATCCCGATGTAGTGGTTCCAGTTCCTGATACTTCCAGAACTGCTGCCATTGCTATTGCTGAAACCCTGAAGCTGCCTTATCGTGAAGCCTTGATTAAAAATCGTTACGTTTATAGAAGTTTTATTCTGGGTAATCAGCAAAAAAGAGAACAAGCGGTGGAACAAAAATTAAGCCCGGTAAAGAGTGAAATATTGGGAAAAAATATTTTACTGGTTGACGATAGTATCGTGCGAGGTACCACTTCGAAAAAAATTGTTGCTTTGCTGAAACGTTATGGCGCAAGTAGCGTGACACTGGTCAGTACCTGCCCACCACTTCGATATCCATGTTTTTATGGCGTGGATTTCCCATCCGAGGAGGAGCTGATCGCATCCCATCGAACTGAAGAGGAAATTGCCCAGATATTAGGAGTGGATCGGGTTATATATCTGAATATTGCAGATCTTAAATTATCACTTCAACATGAAAATTTGTGTCTGGCTTGTTTGAATAATGATTATCCAACACCGATCACTGATAAAAATATTTTTCAGGAGATAAGGACCAATGAATTAAAAACTCAACGAGGATATGTATGAATATTCTGATGGTTTTTGGAAGTAAATCTGATCAATTTATCTATGATCCGCTTTTGTCAGTTTTGTTAAAAGACAATAGAGTTCAGTTTGAAATTCTTTCTGCTCACCGGAATCCCAATGAACTTGATATGCTTCTTAAATCCAAAACCTTTGATCTGATAATTGCTGGTGCCGGACTGGCGGCACATCTTCCGGGGGTTATTGCATCTAAAGTTGAAACACCGGTAATAGGATTACCTATCAGCGCTTCACTGGCGGGACTTGATGCAACTCTTTCCATATTACAGATGCCATTCATGGTCCCTGTTTTAGCTTGTGGTCCTGATAAATCCAGTGAGGTAATAACTTTTATCAATCTTTTAAATGAGAATAGAAGTTTGGTAAGTAAGAAAAGTATTCATCTGGTTTTAAATCATGCAACTGACTTTTCAATCTATCAAAACGAAATTGATCGAACTCTCTTATTTGCCAAGGAAAATGAAATAAAAATAAGCATGGCAGACCACTTTGACACTTCGAAGTTAAATGTTGTTTTGGTAACCCAACCAGAAGATATTCAAAAAAATATAATAGCTATCCATGTCCCTCTTTTAAATCAAAATGATAATGCCAATCCGGAAAGTGCCATCAAGCTCTTTCACTTGCTTTCCCGGGGGGGAATGTGGGTGGGGGTGAATAATACCCGAAATGCACTTATTTATTACCAAAAATTATTCTCAAGGAGAAATATATGACAATGCCTGATGTTTTATTTCATGGATCAGTCAAAACAGTGCGTGGTCAAACTGGGACCACCCCTTATGTTTTTGAATTCACCGACCATTATAGCGTTTTTGACTGGGGAAAAATGCCAGATACTCTTGCCAATAAAGGTGAAGCCTTGAGCTATATTTCCAATCTTTTCTTTGATCTTATGGGAGATAGACGATGTTGGGAAACCTGGGGATGTCCAGCTTCTTTGAGCACTAACAGCACCTATAGACGGATAATAAAGGAAGGTATTGTCCATCATTTTTTAGGCAAAGTAGATCAAGATATGAATAAGGTTTCATCTGATACTCCCTCTCGCTTTTTAGCGGTGAGACCGGTTAATATTTTAAAACCAAAGGCTGTAGTGGAAGGAAATAAACTTATATGGAAATATGATGGTTATCAAAACCAGCCAATCAATACCCTGATTCCGCTAGAAGTGGTTTTTCGTTTTGACATTCCAAGTGGAAGTTCCCTGCTGGATAGGACCCAGAATAAGGAATATCTTAAAGAAATAGGATTAGCGGTTGCTCCCCAGGAAGGAAATTCATTTGCAATGCCCATAATTGAATTTTCGTCCAAATTGGAAACCACCGATCGTTATATGTCATACCATGAAGCAAAGATGATTTCTGGACTTAATGAAGATGAATTTAGAGACTTGTATGAAACTGCCACGCTTCTTGCATTAAGGCTTAAATCATATTTTGAAGAGTGCTCAATAAAATTATCGGATGGTAAGTTTGAATTTGCCTGGGATGAAAGCCGACATCCAATGCTGGTGGATGTTATCACTCCTGATGAACTTCGAATTTCATACAAGGGGATATCTTTATCGAAAGAAAATATTAGAAAAGTTTATCGAACAACCTCGTGGCACCAAAATGTAAAAAAAGCAAAAACCATGGCTACTGAAAGAGGTGATAAAGATTGGAAAAATTTATGCATAAGTGAATTGAAATCCTTACCTCCAAGTCTTGATAAAGACGATCTTGAGCGTTTCTCAATGATCTATATGGGACTGGCTAACTGTCTTTTTGAAAAACTGGCCGGGAAAATTGTTTTCCCAAACGCCTGGACACTTGATCAGCTGGTTGAGCAACTTTAATCAGGGAAAGCATATGAATGACAAGGTTTTAATTATTGGCAGTGGTGGCAGAGAGCATGCTTTTGCTTGGAAAATTGCCCAATCAAAATATGTTGAAAAAGTTTATGTGGCTCCTGGTAATGATGGAATGAATGATCAAAACAAAATTATAACAGTCGATATTTCAGAGAATGATTTTGCTAAGATTGCTGAATTTGCTCGATTGCACCAAATAGCGTTGGTCATTATTGGTCCTGAAAAACCACTTTCACAAGGAATCGTCGATTATCTAGAAAATCAGGACATCCGTGTGATCGGTCCGAAACAAGAGGCAGCCAAACTGGAAAGTTCTAAAATATTTGCTAAAAAATTCATGATTGATCACCATATACCGACTGCCGATTTTGAATTTTATGACAATTACGAGATAGCGCTAGAAGCACTTTCACATTGGGAGATCGAGACCAAGGGTATTGTTATTAAAGCAGATGAACTGGCATCTGGAAAAGGGGTGGTGGTTACCCATGACAGAAAAGAGGCTCAAAAAACCCTTTATGATTTTATGATGAATCCTCACTGTTCCATCAATGCAAAAAATATACTTCTGGAAGAAAAGTTGGAGGGTCGGGAGGTTTCTTTTTTTGCTTTAAGCGATGGAGAGAATTTTGTCAGCCTCGGGCATGCGTGTGATTACAAAAGACTCTATGACAATAATCTAGGCCCTAATACTGGTGGCATGGGGGGATTTACTCCTGAAAATTTTCCAAACAGGGACATGATTTTTGAAATTGAGCAAAATGTTTTTGAAAAAACCATTATGGGAATGTACAAAGCAAAAATCCCATTCAAAGGATTTTTATTTGCAGGCCTTATGATCAAGAATAATCAGATTAAGGTTTTAGAGTACAACGTACGTTTCGGTGATCCCGAAGCCCAAATACTTCTACCCACCATATCTGAAGATATCTATCCCTTGCTGAAAAATGCCAGCGAAACAAAACTGAGCAATAATTATTATTTCAGGGATAATAAATTAAAATCAGTTCATGTGACGTTTGCATCTGGGGGATATCCTAGTAATTATAACAAACCTATGCAACTTAACGAGCAAATCCATATTTCAAGCGAGTTGCAAGATCAGGCGGGAACCCATCTCTTTTATTCCGGTGTTAAAAAAATTAATGATCGATTTGTCAATACCGGGGGTAGGGTGCTTGGTATTACATGTGTAGGTCCTGATATCCAAACTGCCAGAACAAATTGCTATAAATGTGTTGAAAAAATAAGATTTAATCATGCTCAATGGAGAAATGACATTGCCATCAATTAAAGTAAATATATGCATTTTTGCGTCAGGGAATGGCACGAATGCTATGAATCTTATTCATGAATCTAAAAAGTATGATCATATTAAAGTGGCGGGTTTATTGTGTGATAATCCTGGTGCTGCTATCCTGGAAAAAATCAGACCATTTGATATTCCTGCGTTTGTAGTGCCCTTTAAAAATAATAAGTGTTCACATGAAAAGGACATAGTAAACTTGCTCTCTGATTTGAGCATTCACTGGATTTTTTTAGCTGGTTACATGCGTATTTTGTCAGCCAATTTTATTAATCAATTCAAACTATCCAGTGATCGTTCACGGATAATTAACATTCATCCATCACTGCTCCCTGCCTTCAAGGGGAAAAATGCTTACCAACAAGCCTTTGATGCGGGAGTGACAAAATCCGGTATCACAGTTCATCTGGTGGATAGTGGTATTGATAGTGGTGAAGTGATTTTACAAAAAGAATTTTTAAGATTGCATACAGATACATTCGCTGATTTCAAAAACCGTGGAATGCAACTTGAATATCTGCTTTATCCGCAAGTTTTTAAACTGATCACACACAATTCCATAGATTTCGACAAGGAAAACCTTTATGACTAAAAAACGAATTGAAGTTGTTAATATTAATCCCAACAATAAATATAACTATTTGCTCCAAAAAAAGCATGGGCAATTTGAAATCAGTGCGATTAAAGAAATTTCTTTTTTTAAAATGGATATCGATAGTACAAGCGAGCTTAACCAAAACGTTTTAGAAATATTTTATGACTCCATAATTCAAGAGATTTATTGGCAAGAATATACCATTCCCTCCAACTATAACTATGTTGTTGAAATAGGGTTTCGACCGGGAGTAACAGATAATTTGGCTAATACCACCATGGAAGCCTTGCTCTTAATGAATATCAAAGCCAAGGTCTCTACTGGAAAAATCTTTTTTATAGAATCAGCCACGTCTTTTAATAATATTCAACAATTTGCCAGAGAAATGCTTGGAAATGAGCTCGTTGAAACAATTGTTTTATATGACATTAAAAAATTCCAAAATATCAATCGTTTTTCAAATATTCATTTGCCCGAAGTTAAACTTGATTCAAAATTTGAAGTCAATGAAATAAACTTGAATGTATCGGATGAACAATTGATACAAATTAGTCAAGACCGGTGTTTGGCTTTGACACTGAAAGAAATAAAAAACATCAGGGATTATTATAATCTGGGAAACGTCAAATGTTCCCGAGCAAACGCAGGGCTTCCGCTTAATCCAACCGATTTGGAATTGGAAGTGCTGGCTCAAACCTGGAGCGAGCATTGTAAACATAAAATATTCGCTGCAGAAATAGAATATTACGAATCAGAAAATGTTGCAATGGAAAACAGTTATATTCTGATTGATGGACTTTATAAAACCTATATAAAAAAGCTCACCCAGACCGTTGCCCAAGATAACAATATTGACTGGTTGGTATCTGTTTTTGATGATAATGCGGGCATTGTGCGCTTTGATGATAAGATTGATTTATGCATCAAAGTGGAAACCCACAATAGCCCCTCGGCGCTTGATCCCTTTGGTGGTTCCATCACCGGAATACTGGGTGTCAACAGAGATATTTTGGGTTGTGGCATGGGTGCCAAACCAATTGCCAATACTGATATTTTTTGCTTTTGTGATCCCACCTGGCCTGATCAGGATTCTTTGTTTGAACTTCCGGTAGGTCTTAAACATCCCTCCCAAATTCTGCGTGGAGTTCATAAAGGAATCGAGGAAGGAGGAAATAAGAGTGGAATTCCCACCGTAAATGGTGCAATTTATTTTGATCGGAGTTTCGCTGGAAAGCCGCTGGTCTTTTGTGGTACAGTGGGTGTATTGCCTCAAAAACTTCCTGATCATACCCCTTCTTCACAAAAGTTGGCGAAAGTGAATGATCGCATTGTGATGATTGGAGGAAGTATTGGGGCTGATGGAATTCATGGTGCCACCATGAGTTCGCTTGAATTAAATGAAAATTCTCCCGCTACGGCTGTGCAAATCGGAGATCCGTTAACCCAAAAACGCATGCTTGATTTTATTTTGGTGGCAAGAGAAAAACAACTTTTTAACGCTATTACAGATAATGGAGCTGGGGGGCTTAGCTCCAGTGTGGGGGAAATGGCCACGCAATCAGGGGGAGCTGTTATTGATTTAGCCTGTTGCCCTGTTAAATATCCTGGACTTTCTCCCTATGAGCTTTTAATCAGTGAAAGCCAGGAAAGAATGACATTATCTGTTCCACCAGACAAGCTTGAAAGAATTATAAAGTTGGCGGATGTTTATGGAGTTACTCTTACTGATATTGGTGAGTTTTCTGATAGTGGTTATCTGGCAGTATATTATAATACTGAGTTAGTGGGACAGATAAACCTTAATTTTCTTCATCATGGTCTTCCCAAGTTATCACTTAAAGCTAGATGGGTAGAACCGCAATTGAATCAAAACTGGTCTACTCCTTTTAATAAAAAAGATATTGAACATTTTCATAAAGACCATTTGCAAGCATCTTTAAAAATACTTTTACAAAGAAGTAATATTGCCTCTAAGCAATCACTGGTAAAAAATTACGATCACGAAGTACAAGCGGCAACCCATATCAAGCCATTTATGGGACATACACAAAATGGCCCAAGCAATAGTGGCGTTATATGGCTTTATCCACATGGTGGCAGCGCTGATAACGGCATTGCCATATCCTGTGGTTTAAATCCACGGTTGTCCCAGTATGATCCGTATTTGATGGCTCAGTATGCTGTTGATGAAGCAATTCGAAATGTAGTTGCTTGTGGTGGTGATCCTGAACATACATGTTTGTTGGACAATTTCTGCTGGCCTGACCCGGTAGCAAGTATTAAAAACCCTGATGGTGAATATAAACTTGGTCAACTAGTACGCACATGTCAGGGACTTTATGAAATATGTCATGAATATAAAACGCCACTGGTTAGTGGTAAAGACAGTATGAAAAATGATTTCAGGGGGAAAACCATAGACGGAAAAGAAGTCTGCATAAGTATCCTTCCTACTTTGCTGGTTACTGCCATGAGCAAAGTTAACATAAACCATACTTGTACATCGGGGTTTAAGCACAATGGTGACGTGATTTATGTGGTGGGAAATGAAACTTCTGGATTGCTGGGAAGTGAATATCTAGAAGAGTTTAACCTTGGTAGTGAAGAATACCTGACGGTTCCACCAATATACCCAGAATTAAATTTTCAGCTATATAAGACAATATATAAAGCTATCAATCAGGATCTTTTGTCATCTTGCCATGATATTTCAGATGGTGGAGTGCTGGTTGCAATTGTTGAATCCATGTTTGAGAATAATTTGGGTGCCCACATAAATATTTCCAGCTTGGAAAATTTAGATTTGATTAATTATTTCTACAACGAAGGACCAGGTAGATTTATCATTAGTGTTAAAAAAGACCATCAAGCTGAATTTGAAAAACTTTTTCATGATCTGAATTTTCTTGAACTTGGTAGGGTAACCCAAAATGCAAAAATAATACTTGAGAATAATAATGAAGTTTTTCTTAATGAGGATATTTCTACGCTAGTGTCTTTGTGGAAAAAGGAGTTTTAGATGAGTCAACCTAAATTTATTATTCTTTCCGGCGATGGAATAAACTGCGAGAATGAAACCAGGCTGGCTTTTTTAAATTCTAAATGCGTTGCTCAAATCGTTCATATCAATGAACTGCTGGCAAATCCCACCATGTTGCGAAATGTTCAAGGACTTGCTCTCCCCGGGGGCTTTTCTTTTGGCGATGAACTGGGAAGTGGGCAGGTACTTTCTTTAAAAATAAAATATAAACTCAAGGATCATTTCAATGATTTTATATTTAAAGGAGGAACGGTTATTGGTATTTGTAATGGATTTCAAGTGCTGTTAAAACTGGGACTTCTGCCTGATTATAAAAAAGAGCGTACTATTTCTCTTGACCATAATCTTTCGGGAAAATTTATTAACAGGTGGGTGTCCATGCATAAAGCACCACAGACAGTTTGTAAATGGACTATTCTTTTGCAAGAAAATACGATCAGGCTTCCGATAAGACATGGAGAAGGAAGAATCGTTTTTCAGAAAAATTTGGAAACAAGTCTGTATAATAATCTTTTGAAAAATGGGCAAATTGTTTTTCAATATAATGAAAATGTTAATGGGTCATATGAGAATATTGCAGGGATTTGTGATCCGACCGGATTGATTTTGGGGTTGATGCCTCACCCGGAAGCCTACTTGTACGAAGGTCTGAATCATGTACACCAAAAAGAATTTCTAAAAAAAGCAAACGGTCAGTTGATATTTGACAGTATTGTACATTATTTAAAAAATTCATAAACGGGGGATAATATGAGAGCACTTATAAGCGTCAGCGATAAATCAAAATTGAAACCATTAGCAACGTCTCTCGTTAAACACAATATACAAATTATCTCTACGGGAGGCACAGGAAAGGCATTAAAAGAGCTGGGTATTGATTACCTTCCAATCGAAAGCGTAACCGGCAACCCGGAAGCATTTAATGGTCGTATGAAAACCATTAGTTTCCAGATCTTAAGTGCTATACTTTATAACCGCAATTCAGATTCTGATAGTTCGGAAGCAAGTCGATTAAATATTGATCCAATCGATTTGGTGGTTTGTAATCTTTATCCATTCATGGAAGTAGTAAAAAACAACCCGCATGCCTTGGAAAATGAACTTATAGAAAATATTGATATCGGAGGCCCCACCCTCATAAGAGCCGCTGCCAAAAATCATGCATCCGTTACAATTTTGACCAATCCCGAGCATTATGACGAGTTCGTCAAAGAATTAGAAAATAATAATGGCACTACTTCAATCAGTTTCAGAAAAAAAATGGCCTTGGCGGCTTATCAACTAACCTCTACTTACGATTCATTTATTGCATCAACTTTTGAAAAGAGATCTGACCTAGGTAATATTACCATCTATCTTAATTCAGCTGATACTAAGGAGCTAAGATATGGTGAAAATCCCCACCAGAAAGCCTGGTTATACAGGGATCAGCTGGTCAGTGCTGGGTTGGCTTATGTTAATGCGATTCAAGGCAAGGAACTCTCGCATAATAATTACCTGGATGCTGATGCCGCCATTGAATCCAATAGAGATATTGCTCAAATTAACCATTCTAAATTTAAATCAGCTTGTACCATCATCAAGCACCTGAATCCGTGTGGCGCAGCCTTGGCCCAAACTTCCTTGGATGCTCTCAAACTAGCTTGGAATGGTGATCCGGTAAGCAGCTTTGGCTCCATTATTTGCTTCAACAATGAAGTGCATGAAGATATTCCACTCTGGCTGGATGATAAATTTGTTGAGGTTATTATAGCGCCAGCTTTTTCCCCCAAAGCGCTTGCATTATTTTCCAAGAAAAAAAATCTTCGTTTGATCCCAATGGACCTGGGGGCGGTCAATGATAATCAATTGGTGGTAAGATCTATTTCTGGTGGATTCGTGGTTCAAACTAAAGATCGTGGACTTGATAGGGAATTTCAAACAGTAAGTACAACGCCTTTTCCCAACGAAAACAAAGAACTTGCTCACTTTGCTATCATGGTAACCAAACACCTTAGAAGTAATGCCATAGGCTTGGTGCGGAGGGCCTCAGAAGGATTTGCCTTGGCGGGTGCAGGTATGGGAAATCCTAACCGGGTTATTTCTTTGCAAGAAGCTATCAACAAGGCTCTAGAAAATGGTCATACAGATTTAAGCAAAATGATCCTTGCTTCAGATGCCTTCTTTCCCTTTGCTGATAGCATAGAGCTGGCTAAAACTAACAACATAAAATATATAATTGAGCCGGGGGGAAGTATTCGAGATGATGAAGTGATCAAAGCATGTGATGAGAATGATATTTCGCTGGTGTTTACGGGCACCAGACATTTTAGGCATTAAGGAGATCGTATGGTTACCTATAAAGAGAGTGGCGTTGATATTAATAAAGGCGATGAACTGGTTGAATCCATAAAACAGAAGGTCAAGTCAACTTACGGAAAAAGAGTCTATGAGGGAGTAGGGGGCTTTGCTGCTCTTTATGAAATTACGGATGATAAACTTCTTTCAGTAGGCACGGATGGTGTCGGCACCAAGCTTAAAATTGCCCAACAACTGGAAATTCATAATACCATTGGTATTGACCTGGTAGCAATGTGTGTAAATGATGTTCTATGTACCGGGGCGACCCCTCTTTTGTTTTTGGATTATTTGGCTTGTGGCAAACTTGATTTGAGGGTCAGTCAGTCTCTGATTGATGGAATCGTAGATGGATGTAAACAAAGCCAATGTGCGCTTATAGGTGGAGAAACCGCCGAGATGCCAGGATTTTATAAAGATGACGAATATGATCTGGCGGGATTTGCTGTAGGCGAAGTATTAAAAAAAGATTTAATTGATGGAAAACAAATACAAGAGGGAGACACTATTATCGGATTGCCCTCATCTGGACTTCACTCGAATGGTTATTCCTTGGTCAGAAAAATAATAAGTAAAAATGAACATCTAAAAATGGCACTTAATCCTACCAAAATTTATCACAATATCGTTTCTACCAAG
>Ga0208375_1001447_pt1 | contig 26582 bp, 35 predicted proteins | sample RifOxyD1_FD_184038 | JGI IMG/M metagenome (GOLD analysis project Ga0208375, IMG submission 184038) | Soil microbial communities from Rifle, Colorado - Rifle Oxygen_injection D1 (SPAdes) | ecosystem: Environmental > Terrestrial > Deep subsurface > Rock core/Sediment | place: Rifle, Colorado...
CGGTGGTGATACACGAAGTTTCCCATGGTTTCATGGCGGAGTACTTCGGCGACAAGACTGCTCGCATGGCGGGTCGGCTGACACTGAATCCAGTGGCGCATTTGGACCTTTTTGGTTCGATTATCTTACCAGCAATACTTTATTTCACTACTGGCTTTGCTTTTGGTTGGGCTAGACCGGTACCATACAACCCGGCAAATCTACGAAACGAAAAATGGGGGACCATAGCCGTCGCGGCTGCGGGAGTACTGGCCAACCTTTTCATCGCATTATTCTTTGGACTAATCCTGCGCTTTTTGTGGCCTGTTTTCCCTAGCGAGAAACTGATCGGATTTGTGTCTTCTATCGTAATCGTAAACTTGGCTTTGGCATTCTTTAACCTCGTGCCTATTCCACCACTCGACGGATCAAAGATACTTTTCAACCTTTTGCCAGCTCGTTTTTCGGGAGTGCTGGCGAGCATCGAACAATACTCTTTCTTTATTTTAGTCATATTTATCTTCATGTTTTCGCAATATCTGGCCCCTGTTATTTTCGGTAGTTTCAAGCTCATAACTGGGCTAGGGCTCTAGGGTATTGCATTTTTTGCAAACCTATAGTAGATTACCTCTGTGCTACCAAGAGTCCTTGAGACTCTTTTAATTTATAGAAATAGACAAGGAATGCCAACAATCAACCAATTAGTTAGAAAAAACAGACGAACACCAAAAGGTAAAGACAAGACCGTGGCTTTAACTCGCGGATTTAATGTGCTCAAGAACAAGCCGGTGTATTATTCTTCACCTTTCAAAAGAGGTGTATGTACAAAGGTGACTACAACCACTCCAAAGAAACCAAACTCAGCTCTACGAAAGATCGCTCGTGTCAGACTTACCAACGGTTTGGAAGTTACTGCTTACATCCCAGGTGAAGGACACAATTTGCAGGAACACTCTGTGGTTATGCTACGAGGTGGTCGTGTAAAGGACTTGATCGGAGTACGTTACCACATCGTTCGTGGTGTGCTCGATACCCAAGGTGTTGAAAAGAGACGACAAGGACGATCGCTCTATGGTAATAAGAAACCTAAAGAAAAGAAATAAAATTTTATGCGACGCAAAGTTAAAAATCGAAATATAGTAGGCAAGGACTTCGTTTACAACTCAGAAAAGCTCGAGAAGTTTATCAACTACGTTATGTGGTCTGGTAAAAAAGAAACTGCTCGAAAGGTTGTATACCAAGCCTTCGAAGTTATCAAAGAAAAGACCGGCAATCCAAACCCACTCGAAGTATTCGACCTCGCTATGAAAAATGCTGGGCCTTTGACCGAAGTTCGTTCCAAGCGTATCGGTGGTGCAAACTACCAGGTCCCACGTGAAGTTCGCGCTGAACGAAGACTGGCGCTAGCTATGCGATGGATCCGTGACGCAGCTCGAGGCAAGAAAGGTGTACCAATGCACATGAAACTAGCAGATGAATTGATAGCTGCTTCAAAGAACGAAGGTGCCGCTGTAAAGAAGAAAGACGATACTCACAAAATGGCAGACGCCAACAAAGCATTCGCTCACTTCGCTTGGTAAGACTAATAAAATTTTAAATAAACAAAAAACTTCCATTCAAATGGAAGTTTTTTGTTTTAGTTTGACTTTCAGCTATGTATGTATTAAGTTTAATTTAAATTCACCCATTGCTCACAAATTCTTTGTCACATGAAAAATTTTTTTTTCCTTTTTCTGCTGAGCGTATTGTTCAGTAGCTGCGACGGGGAGCACTTCTCCGCATCTTCGTTGCCAAACGGGCGACATCCAACTCCATCTAACAGTGACGTTGTTGGTAGAAAACCAGATGACGAACTCATTGAAGTCATTACAGATAAACTGACAGAAAAATTGAAGTCATAATCCCGGCAACAACTGAGACACAAGCGGAAGTACACACGTAATATTTTAAGCATCTTTTCACCTGAACGGCAGGTCTTCGAGACCTGCCGTTTTTTTATTTGCAAAAAACAGCTTTGAGATAGTGAGATAGTGCTTTAGGCACTATCTCACTATCTAGACACTATCTAAACAAAAGCCCCATAGAGGGGCTTTTGTGTTTTTAATACCAGTAGGTTACTATTGTTTGTATGCCGATCGATATGAACATGCCTCCAAGTCCTCCAAGCAACGAACCTTGGAAACCGAAAATTGAAAGGATCTATAAAAAAAGGGAAAAGGAACCCATTGATGACCAATTTTTATCTGACCTTTATAAAACCGGAGATGGTAATCCTCCTGAATTTGAAACTACAGAACACAATGACTCCATACCATATATTGATGAGGCATATATAACTCGAGATGGAAATTTAAGGTATTATCACAACCCAAAAATTGGCCACTATTCGATAACCGGCGACGAAAAGGTGTCCTATTCATTTGGAGCTACCAAATGCCCACATTCTAATTTGGAGGATATTAGGACAAAAACAGTAGTTCCAGAGAGCTTAGGAGAAACAGATTTCTTTACAAATTATGTAAATACTTTGGTCGAAACTGATACCATTTTGGTAGACCCAAACACTGGCAACAGGTATTACAATTACAGAGAATACTACCCTAATATCACTGGGGTAAATTATGAAGGGGAAAATCATTTTAATATACAAAGATTTTTAATTGATCCTCATTATAAAAATTTCAATCTCAATAAAGACGAAGCTAGATTAAACGCACTACACGACGTATATAAATATTTCCTATTTCAGGAAAATGGGCAACGAGAGAAGGCCTGGGAAGAGGCAAACAGATTCATGTCCGAGAACGTAGATCCGCTCATTGAAAGTAAATATGCAAAATGGGCAAACGAAAACAACAAAATCTTAGTAGGATCAGGCGGTGTTTCGGATCCCAACAAATTCGTTTACAGTCCAAACCTGTTTAATTCTAACGATTACACTTTCTTACCTCAATTTGTAATTGATCATAACAGAAGAGTTATAGAAGGTGATGAACAAGGCAGAATATTCAGTAAGCAGGAAATAATAGACGTTCTAGTGGACTACAATATTCATTTTCGCAAAAAGGATCCCGAAGAGGCATTAAGGATTTCTGTGAATTCTGTAAACGAAATAGAGGAAAAATACAAAACAAGAATTGCTGAAGTTGAACAGAGGCCACTGACGGAATACAAGGTTATAAAAGAGGCATCACACCCAGAAGGGTACGACGCTTGGCCTCCTGAAAATCAGGATGAATGGAGATCTAATAACCCAGATAAACTAGGTGAATACCAAGAAAAATTTACTGAGGAAATGAGACAGAGAGAACTCAGGAGCCTTCGTAATTGTAGATTTGCGGACGAATAGTCCGTAATTGCGATTGTTATTGCAAAAAACAGCTTTGTGGGGTATAGTGACAGGAGCGCTAGACGCGCTTTTTTATTAGTTAAATTACAATTATGGAAAGAGATTATCCACTAGAGAAAGTTAGAAATTTTGGAATTATTGCGCATATTGATGCTGGTAAGACTACCACCACCGAGCGTGTTTTATTTTATACAGGTGTGTCCCATAAAATCGGTGAAGTTCACGATGGTGAAACCACAACCGACTGGATGGAACAGGAACGAGAGCGAGGTATCACTATTACTTCTGCTGCGGTTACTTGTTTCTGGACACCGACCTACGCTGCCCCAACTGACAAGAAGTTGAAACACCGTTTCAACATCATCGATACCCCAGGGCACATCGACTTTACAGTGGAAGTGAAAAGATCTCTTCGAGTACTCGACGGAGCAGTGGTGGTGTTCGACGGTGTGGCTGGTGTAGAGCCACAGTCTGAAACCAACTGGCGTTATGCTGATGAAGCTAACGTTCCTCGTATCTGCTTCATCAACAAACTCGACCGAACTGGCGCGTCTTTTGAACACTCCTACAAAACGATTCTAGATCGTTTGACTAAAAAAGCTGTCCGCATGCAAATCCCTATCGGACTTGAAGAAAAACACGATGGTGTTATCGACCTTTTGAAAATGAAGGCGTATTACTTCGAAGGTGAAATGGGTAATACTGTAATAGAAAAAGAAATCCCAGAAGAATACAAAAAAGAAGCAGAAGGTTACCATAATGAACTTATAGAAAAAATCGTTGAAAACGATGAAGCTTTGATGACTGAATACCTCGAAGGTATTGTGCCAAGCTACGATACTTTGAAGAAAGTTCTACGTAAGGCTGTTATCGCAAATGCGATATTCCCAGTGTACGCAGGTTCAGCACTCAAGAACAAAGGTGTTCAGCTCGTGCTCGACGCTGTGGTTGACTATCTACCAGCTCCTACTGACATCCCACCTATCCCTGGTATCGACCCTAATACCGACGAGCCAACAGAGCGTAAAGCTTCTGACTCAGAGCCTTTTTCTGCTCTTGCTTTCAAAGTCGCTACCGATCCATTCGTAGGACAAATTATTTTCTTCCGTGTTTACTCTGGTTCTCTTTCAGCTGGAAGTTATGTTTATAACCCTCGAACACGAAACAAAGAAAGAATCGGACGTATCTTGCGTATGCATGCCAACGACCGAGAAGAAGTAAAGAAGGTTTACGCTGGAGAAATCGCAGCAGCGGTGGGACTCAAAGACACCATTACTTCCGACACTATTTGTGATGAATCCGCTCCGGTAGAACTAAACCGTATCGTTTTCCCAGAACCAGTTATCTCTCTACGTATCGAACCGAAGACAAAAGCTGACCAAGAAAAAATGGGTATGGCTCTAAACCGCCTAGCTCAAGAAGACCCAACTTTCAGAGTTACTACTGATCAGGAAACAGGGGAGACCATCATCGCTGGTATGGGTGAGCTACACTTGGAAATTATTGTCGATCGTATGAAGCGTGAGTTTACGGTAGAAGCAAACGTAGGTAAGCCTCAGGTTGCATACCGAGAAACTATCAACGGTCCTGCTGAAGCAGAAGGTAAATACATCAAGCAGTCTGGTGGACGTGGTAACTACGGTCACGTAAAGATCAAGGTAAAGCCTATGGTGGCATTAACCAAAGAAGAAATCGAAGACCTACCAAAGAATACAAAAAGAACAGACTCTTTCGAATTCATCAACAGTATCAAAGGTGGTGCTATTCCTCAGGAATACATTGCTCCTTGTGAAAAAGGATTCAAAGAAGGTCTCGATCGTGGTATCCTCGCTGGATTTAAAATGGTGAACGTTTCTGTAGAGCTATGGGACGGATCTTTCCACGAAGTGGACTCCAACGAAATGGCTTTCAAAATCGCAGCATCTATGGCAATCCAAGACGCATGTCGTGCTGCTCGTCCGGTAATTCTCGAACCGATGATGAAGGTTGAAGTTGTAACTCCTGACAAATTCATGGGTGACGTCACTGGTAACCTCTCTTCAAAGCGTGGAATCATCGAAGGATTGGAAGATCGTGGTATGAACAAAGTTGTGAAGGCTATCGTTCCACTTTCTGAAATGTTCGGATACATGACAGGTCTACGTTCTATGACCGAAGGCCGTGCATCATTCACTATGGAATTCACTCGTTACGATATTGTTCCAAACAACGTCGCTGACACCATAATCGCAGCTAGAAAATAATTAGTGGTATAATATAAATATATATGTTAAATAGTCTTAAAAATCTTCTAAAAAAGAAGAAGGTGCTTGTGCTGGGCGGGGTAATCCTTGCCGTAGTTCTTGTTTTCGTGTTTAAAAACGGTAGTGGAGAAAGTTTTTCAACCATCAGCCCTACTTTCGGTACTTTAACCAAAAGTGTCCAGGCAACTGGTCAGGTTGTTTCTTCTACCGACTTGGATTTGTCTTTTGCTAAATCCGGTGTGGTTAGTTCTGTAAATGTAAAAGTTGGTGACAAAGTCAGAAAAGGCCAACTGCTAGCTACTCTGGATTTAGGAAGTGACAGAGCAGCGGTGACCAAAGCCAAGGCTTCAGTTCTAGCAGCACAGGCAAAGTTGAAAAAAATAATCGAAGGTTCATCAAACGAGGAGATAGCCCTAGCCAGAGTTAATCTAGAGAACGCCAAACAAGATTTGAAAAATACCGAGAACACTCAAGCAACGCTAGTTAAAAATGCTTACAGTAAACTAATAAATTCGACCCTGGAAGCAGTACCACAAGACTCGCTCGGCACTATCGCCACTGCGCCAACCATAAGTGGTACTTATAAACTAGGAACCGAAGGTAAAATAAGTATCAGTGTGTACAGTTCTGGTAACGGACTTATGTTTTCTGTGGCTGGTTTAACAACTGGTTCAGGTTCTGTAAATTCTAGTAACCCACAACCTCTAGGGGATTCTGGTTTGTATGTTCTATTTAGCACTACCACCAACCTAAGCGGTACTAGTTGGGTTGTTAATCTTCCAAACAAAAAAGCTACTGATTATCTGGCAAATGAAAGCGCATACTTAGCTGCCCAGAATACTCAAAGCGCGGCTATTGCCTCAGCTCAGTCTCTGGTTAATCAACGTGAAGCAGAGCTCAACATCAAACTAGCTTCCGCTCGAGACTCGGACATAGAGCTAGCCCAAGCAGACGTGTTGTCTGCAGAGGGTGAACTAGAGCGCGCGCAAGCGTCCTATGGCGACAACCTGATCATCGCTCCGGAGAGTGGCACCATCACAAAAGTAAGCACCAAATACGGTGAACTAGCTAGTACCAGTGTTCCGGTGATAACCCTCGAAGACGTCGACAATCTATACATAGAAGCTGACATAAACGAATCAAACATCGCTTCGATAAAAGTAGGACAGACCGTAGACACAACCTTTGATGCCCTGGGTAAAGACCGAGTGTTCAAAGGAACTATTTCTCATGTTGATCCATCTTCGGTGACTACCGACGGAGTGGTGAATTACAAGATCAAGGTTTTGATTGGAGAGGAGAATTTCGCTATTCGTCCTGGTATGAATGCCGAGATAAGTGTCCTGATTCAAAGCATAGAGAATGTGATTTCTGTTCCAAACGCAGCTATCATAGAAAGCGAAGAACTGGTTGTAGTAGATAACAGTGTTCCACACATATATACTCCTGGTCCACAATACAAGAAATATCTAAATGTTGTAAACGGTGACGAATACAATAAAGTTGAAGTAAAAACCGGGATGATGGGGGACGGCAACATGGTAGAGATTTTGTCTGGAATAACCAAAGAAGATAAAATCGCGATCATTGATTCAAAATAATAATGGCTAAGTTAGAAAAAGAAAATTTACCTGCCTACCGGCAGGCCGGTTTCAGCAGAAACATCAGCGTTGGGTGGTTTTTGGCGCGCAGAGAATTGAAGCGAGCAAATATCTGGACCACTACACTGATCGTTTTGGTGATGACTCTGACCTTCCTTAACCTCGTAGTTGTTTCCGGACTTTTGGTTGGGCTTATCCAAGGCTCAGAAGAGTCATACAAAAAATACGCTATCGGTGAGTTAATAATCTCCCCATTCTTGAACAGGTCAGCCATTGAACAGACTCCGGAAGTTGTGAAAATAGTAAAAACAATGCCAGGGTATGACCGACACGTAGTACGTTACACTGGTTCTGCGAGAGTGGAGTCAGATTATCGCAAAACCATTAAACCAGGAGAAAAGCGTGACGGTGCAGGGGCGTCTATTTCAGGCGTCGACCCAATCAGTGAAGAGAAATTTTCTGGGGTTTCGAAATTTGTAATTCGAGGTAGTTTCTTGGATCCAGATGATGGGGACAGTATTCTAATTGGTAAAAATCTGCTTTACGAATTCACTCCGATAGAATCACCAGGATTTCAAACTTTAAAAAATGTCGAAATAGGTTCGAGAGTTAAAGTAACCGTAGGGGATACTTCCAAAGAATATTTTGTAAAAGGCATCATGTCTTCCAAAGTTGATGAATTCGACAATGCCGTGGTGATGCTAGATAGCGAAGCTCGCAAACTAACCAACCGAGCTGATTTAAATGCTAGTGGTATAGCTATCAAACTTGCACCAGGTACTGATCCGGCCATAGCAAAAAAGTTCCTGATAGATAGTGGGGTTGGTGAATACGCTCGAGTGCAGACAGCCGCAGAAGCTTTCCCAAAATTCCTCCAAGACATCAAAAACACCTTTGCTATTTTAGGATCGGCTATTTCTGCTATTGGTCTAGTGGTGGCTTCTATCACCATATTCATCGTGATATTCGTAAACGCTATTACTCGCAGGAGGTATATTGGAATTTTGAAAGGTATTGGAATAAACAAAAAAGCTATTTTGTATTCGTATGTTTATCAAGCCACCATATATGCATCGCTAGGTATTGCTCTGGGGTTGGTGTTGGTGTTTTTCCTCATAAAACCATACTTTGCAGCTAACCCGATAGACTTCCCGTTCTCAGACGGTATTTTGGTAGCTACAATATCTGGAGCTTTCGGTAGAGCGGGAATATTGTTGGTTACTACGATGATTGCCGGATACATACCAGCTAGAATAGTTATTAGACAAAACACCTTAAGTGCAATCTTAGGAAGATAATTTTTTTAAAATGATTGAAGCAAAAAATTTAACCAAAACATTTCAAAGTGGAGATTCTCAGATAATTGCTATCAACAATCTTACTTTTTCTGTACCCCAAGGTCAGTTCCTGGCGGTGACAGGGAAGTCTGGTTCAGGCAAATCAACGCTTCTGTACCAGCTTGGACTGCTCGATATACCAACTTCAGGTGAAGTCTTTATCGACGGCACGGAGTACACCAAAGAAAGCGAAAATGCGCGCACTACGTCTAGATTAAACGACCTAGGATACATCTTTCAAGACTATGCGATTTTACCTTCACTGACGGCTCTCGAGAACACGATGCTTCCACTTTTGATGCAGGGTTATGATAAAAAAGAAGCCCTTGAGAAAGCAAAAAAAGCACTCGACAAAGTTGGCTTGTTGGATCGTATGAACAACCTGCCTTCAGGACTCTCTGGCGGACAACAACAGCGGGTGTCCATCGCACGAGCTATCTCTCATAATCCGAAAATAATCTTTGCTGACGAACCGACTGCAAACCTAGACTCCGAGACTTCTCGGCACGTAATGGATGCTTTTGTTAAATTAAACAAAGAAGGTCAGACCATCATCATGGTGACCCACGAAAAAGAATACGCCGAACTAGCCGACCGTGTCATTACTATGGCTGACGGCAACATCGTCTCGGATGTTTTGAACTAAATTCTGATTTTCCACACAATCCGGTTGTGTTATGGGTTTTTATAAGAGACAATACAGAGGTGAAAGAGTGCGTTAGATTATTTTGTCTAATATTGATTCATGAAAAAATATATTAAACTTTTTTTACTCATTTTATTGTTATTACCTTTTTCTGCTACGGCTTATGAACTCCAGCCGTATTACATACAGAAAATTAATGAAACCGAAAATACAATAACTGTCAAAGACAGATATGGTAAGTTTTATGTACTAACATATGGTCCTGAATGTAGCGGATGGTGGACATATACAGGACAGAGAATATACATCAACGCTAGAGGGGTTTTCCTAGACGGCTTGGATGATGAAATATTTCTAAATGACTTAGGAATTCGAGCTTGTTCTGTGAGGAAGGTTTCTTATGTCAAAGGTGGTCCGGGTTATTACGTGATACGTTCCAGCAGTATTTGTCCTGATCGTGGATATATTTCACCAGCTGATTCAAACACATGCGAATGTACCTCGGGGTATAAATTTGATATTGATCGACATCTTTGTGTTTCGGCTAAAACGAATGATCAAATTTGTAGAGAAAATTTCGGTCTTTATAGTATTTGGGATGGAACCTTCAATGCTCAAAAAGCGCTCAATTGTACATGTAAAGAAGGTTTTATTTGGAATCAAAATAAAACAGCCTGCCTCGTAAACAAAGTTGCTACTAGTGGTGTGGGAGCAGTAGCTAACACAGGAACATTAGCCACAAACGAAACACCCGGTGCTACCCCAGGAGATAATACCGGGAGTGTAGAAAATGCCCAAACAGAAACAACTGTAACCGATAATACTGCGAACAATGCTCCGAAAAATACTCAAAGAGCACCCTGGTACAAGACATTCTGGGGATTAGTGATCATAGTAGTAGTGGTAATGCTGATTGTATATAATTTGGTGAAATACTACCGAAATCGGCATCAGTAAATATATTTGACATTCCCTAACATAAAGGTTAGTTTTGATTAAATTCTTTCACTAAGCTTTGTGTAATGAAAAGAGCAGACAAAATCTTCAAAATTCGAATGGGGGTTCTTATCCTCATATTTTTCAGTTACGTCTTGTACGTCACTTTCAATCAGTAGCTTTTCGGTAAAAAATAGGTTCTCAATAACCTAAAAACTTCACAGCCTGTGAAAAATATTGAGCGGTTAGTTTCCGTTACAAAACTGCCCATCTTTTAGGTGGGTTTTTTATTTTGAAATTTCACAGACCACTGCCATGTGGTCACTGATTCCGTTTTTCAGAACTACATTTTTGGCGTTATGTTTTGGTGTTGTGAAAATGCCGTCTACCATGAGCGGTAGGTGACCAGCTCGGTGGATGTTGCCGTCGATGCTGGTGGTGTATTCTTTTGGAATGTTATCTTTTAGTTTTTCGGCAAAGAGATCAAAGACTTTGTATCCTCTCGGAGCATTCGAGTCTACACAAAAGATCACTTCATCCAAGTTGTCTAATATTTTCAAAAGTCTTTCAGCGTCATCAATTTGTTGTTTTATGCTGGTATCGTCCAGATCCCAAACGAATTCTTTGGTTTCTTTGTCTACGTACCCGTAGTAACCCCAAGTAAAATGAGTGGTGGCAATTTTCAAACTTCCGGTTTTTTCGTTTTGGATACTAGCCGTGAGCAGGTTCCTGGAATACTGCCTGTTTACTGCACCTTTGTCAGCATCCTTTTCAGGATGATAGCTTAGGGACAGTTCGTAAACATCTTTTACCTCCTCTGAATATATTATTGCTTTACTATCCACAACAGGACTCTTAGAAAGAATAGCGACTCCTTGGATTAGAATTTCACCATTGTCGTTTTTGAAAGTAGCTTGCGGGTCGAAAACGCCAAACATATTCATTTTTTCTTTAAACAGTTCAAAGGTTTCAGAGAAGATTTCCTGTAAACAGATTACATCTGCATTTTCTTTGTTTAGGAATTCGAGCACCTCCAGTATGTGCCTGTCTTTTTCAATATTGAGAGAAATTATTTTGATAGCGTTGTTTTCAATCATTTTCGGTTTTTGGCTATCTTGGCTCATTGCCAACCATTTTACCCGATTCTGATTTCCAAGTAAAATCTGGGGATTTGACAAATCTCGTGATTTTTATAATATAAAAATATGTTTACCAAAAGTAACCAATATATGCTGATTAAGATGATTACCCGCCACACCGCTTGGGGCGTTACTTTTGCTTTAGCTTAATCCGAAACAATATCTAAACCAAAAGCAGCTTCCCAAGCCTACGGCAAGGGAAGCTTGCTTGTTCTTTCAAGCTCTTTTACATTTCTTCACTAAATAGCACTATTCATCCAGGGTTTACCCTACAAACATTTCACCGCCATGAAAAAATCCGCATTAGTTTTGGCACCACTATTCTTTCTGGTTTCAGATGTATCTTCTCAATTTTTTTCCCCGGAAACATTCACCGTGGTTTACCATGAGCGAATTTTCTGCAGGTACACCTGTGAGTTTGAAACACAAACTGTAACCGCTTTTATCCTCACTGGGAAAAGGGAAGTAACCACACTGTCTTATGTTAACCACTGTGACACCTTGAGTGTGTCTAAGACAGTGGGGAAATACCACTCGCTCCCAAAAAGATTTTGTGAATTTTATCCCTGTGAGTTTCCTCACAAAAGGATTAAAAACAAAAAACCTACAAAGGAGGAGATAGATGATTTCCCTAAAATCATCTACTTCTTGGAAAGAAACATCAGACCAAGGCTTACACGAATCTAACTTCTAACCTTTCGGCCAAGCCGATACAAAACACACCGCTCAGTCATGAGAAACCTATTAGCACTCTGCTTATTGTTCGTATGTACTAGCGTTTCCGCCCAAAGTATTCTTCTGGGAGAAAATGCTTATGTCAATTTTTTGCACAACGATACTATTTGTATTGAAGTGTTCAATCTGTACACATTTTTGCCTCTTAAAAAAAATAAGATTAAGGTGGAAAAAATACAGTACGCCTACAACAAGAAAAACAAAAGCTTGGTGGTGATCAAATCAAGCGACACTGTAGAAGCACAAGATGTACCAGGAAATATTCTGGATTATGCTTTTAGAAGCAAGGACATTGTGGTAAGGGCTTACAAAAAGCCAACGCACTGTTTCCTTGTTTTGAGGAACAAGGTGTACACCCATTTTGGGCTCGCACTTAGATAAATTATTTAGTGTAAAAATTTAAGAAAAAATGGAAAAGATAATCTAGGCCCGGGATTGCGAAAAGCAAGACCGGGCCTATAAACGTTTTGCCCACGTTTTACCCAGTTTTTCAGCCGAAAGGGTGTTTGACATTAAAAATTTATCTGCTAATATGAACCGTAACTGCACTTTCGCAGTTTTTTCGTTCCTAATTAATAAAATTATAAGTAATTGTATTAGTAGCAGGGCCTTGGTAAATTCTCGTATATTGAGTCCCAGTTATTAATGAACCCCGACGCCAGAGGCGTGGGAAAAATCATATGGCAGCAGAAGAATTTAAAAGAGATAAGCCACACGTAAACGTAGGTACCATCGGTCACGTTGACCATGGAAAGACCACTTTAACAGCGGCTATTTTGAATTGTCTTAATTTGGCAGGTAACACTGTTCGCATGAAGAGTGTTGACCAAATCGACGGTGCTCCGGAAGAAAAAGCTCGTGGTATTACTATCAACATCTCCCACAACGAGTATGAAACAGCTGCTCGTCACTATGCTCACATCGATGCTCCTGGTCACGCTGACTACATCAAGAACATGATCACCGGTGCTGCTCAAATGGACGGTGCTATCCTCGTGGTTGCTGCAACTGACGGTGCTATGCCTCAGACTCGTGAACACGTTCTCTTGGCAAAGCAGGTTGGTGTGCCAAAAATCATTGTTTTCCTTAACAAATGCGACATGGTTGACGACAAAGACATGATCGACATGGTTGAAGAAGAAATCCGTGAACTCCTTACAAAACAAGGCTTTGACGGCGCTGGTGCTCCAGTTATCCGTGGTTCTGCTTTGAAAGGATTGGAAGCTACATCTGCTGATGACGAATGGGCAAAGAAAATCCTTGAACTTACAAATGCTCTTGATACTTACATTCCTGTACCAGAACGTGATGTTGCAAAGCCATTCTTGATGCCTGTTGAAGACATCTTCTCAATCGAAGGCCGTGGTACTGTTGTAACCGGTAAAATCGAAAGAGGTGTTGTAAAGGTTGGTGAAGAAATAGAAATCGTTGGTGTTAAAGCTACTCAGAAAACTACTGTTACTGGTATCGAAATGTTCAACAAGAACTTGCAAGAAGGTATGGCTGGAGACAACGCTGGTATCCTTCTCCGAGGTCTAAAGAAAGACGACATTACTCGTGGACAGGTATTGGCAAAGCCAGGTACTGTTACTCCACACGATAACTTTACTGCTGAAATCTACGTTCTAAAGAAGGAAGAAGGTGGCCGACACACTCCATTCTTCAAGGGTTACAAGCCTCAGTTCTACGTTCGAACTACAGACGTGACTGGTGAAGTTACCCTCCAAGAAGGAACTGAAATGGTTATGCCTGGAGATACTGTAAAGATAACCGTTAAATTGGTTACTCCAGTTGCTCTCGAAGAACAACAGAGATTCGCTATCCGTGAAGGTGGCAAGACCGTAGGTGCTGGTGTAGTAACAAAAATATTAGGCTAAACCAATTCGAACATATTTAGATTAAATTCATGGCGAAAGAAGCAACAACTAAAAAAAGAAAGACCGAATCCAAAGTAGCAGGTAAGAAGGACGAAAGGGTGGTGCTTCGCATACGAGTGCGAGCTTACGAAAGTAAAATCCTTGATGCATCGGTGAAACAAATCATCGACACAGCTATCCGTCACGATGCACAAGTATTAGGCCCTGTACCGCTACCAACCGAGATAAAGAAATATACTGTGAATCGAGCTTCTTTCGTATACAAGAATGCCCGAGAACAGTTTGAAATCCGAGTGCACAAAAGACTTATTGACATAGTTAATCCAAACCCGAAGACTGTCGAAGCGCTGACCAACTTGTCTCTCCCATCCGGAGTTGATATTGATGTAAAGATGCTCTAACAATCTCTAGAAAATCATGAAATTTATTTTGGGAACAAAAGAAGAAATGACCGAGTATTTTACCGAAGAAGGTAAGGTAGTTCCTGTCACCGTAGTTGCAACCACTCCGAACACTGTTACACAGGTTAAAACCAAGGAAAAAGACGGGTACAATGCCTTACAGCTTGGTTTCGGTGCGAAGAACGAAAAGAACATCAAAAAACCACAAAAAGGTCACTTGAAAGGATTACCAAACTTCCGTCACTTGCGCGAATTTCGTGTAAACGAAGCTCCAAAAGAAAACGTCGGAGATGTGCTTAACATCGCAGATGTTTTTGTAGCAGGGGACAAGGTAGTAGTTTCCGGTGTTTCCAAAGGTAAAGGTTTCCAGGGTGTTGTAAAGCGTCACGGTTTCCATGGTGGTCCACGAACTCATGGTCAGAAACACTCAGAACGTGAAGCTGGATCTATCGGTGGAGGTTTGCGTACTCATGTACCAAAAGGTATGCGTATGGCCGGCCGTATGGGCTCCGACAGAATAACCCAAAAGAATTTGGAAATCGTAGCCGTAGACAGTGAAAACAATTTGATCTTAATTAAGGGAGCGCTTCCAGGTCGCCGCGGTACCCTACTTGAAATAGTTGCAAAATAAAAATGGAAGCAAATATATACAATCAAAAAGGTGAAGTAGCAGGTAAGTTCTCTCTACCAGAGCGAGTATTCGCTGCAAAATGGCGTAGTGACTTGGTTCACCAAGTAGTAGAAGGTATGCGTTCTAACAAACGCGCTGGTACTGCTGATACCAAAGGCCGAGGAGAAGTCAGTGGTGGAGGTAAAAAGCCATGGAAACAAAAGGGTACAGGACGTGCTCGTCATGGATCTTCTCGAAGTCCAATCTGGGTTGGTGGTGGTGTAACTCACGGTCCACTCGCCGAGAAGAACTACAAGAAGAAAATCTCCAAGAAAATGCGAGCTCAGGCACTGTTCTCTGTACTATCTAGAAAATTCAAAGACGGAGAAGTTCTCTTTGTCGACAGTTTGGCACTAAGCAAAATCAAAACCAAAGACGCGATTACTGTTGTAGAAAAGTTAGGCAAAGCATCTGGATGGAAAGATTTGGCAACTGCAAAAAAGACCAAGGCATTAGTTGCGCTAAATGGTAGAAATGAAAGTGCTGAAAAGAGTTACCGAAACATTCCTGCCCTAGAAACTTCTTTCATCAAAAACCTAAATCCGCTTGAAGTTTTGAATCATAAGTACTTAATAATTGAAAATCCAGAGGAGTCGGTTAAATTCCTTGACACTCGTGGCGTATAAATATGGCTAAAGAAAAGAAAACAAAAGAAAAGACCAAGGCAAAGAAAGATGAAAAGAAGGCTCTAACACTTCCATTGCTTTCTCCGCGAGTTACCGAAAAATCCTCCATGCTTACCGAAGGTAACATCTACACTTTCAATGTACACCGCGATGCAAACAAGAGCGAAGTAGCCAAAGCTGTTTTTGCTAGTTTTAAAGTGAAACCAGTAAAAGTAAACATCCTTTCAATCAAAAAGAAAGCTGTAAAAGTTCGTGGCAAAATAGGTGTTCGTGGTGGTGGACGTAAAGCGGTTGTTTATTTAAAGAAAGGAGATAAAATCGAATTTGTATAATTTTAATAGAAGAACATGAAAAAATACCGACCAACAAGTAAATCACGTCGAAATATGACCACCGTTACATACCGTGGTGTCATTACCAAGTCAACACCGGAAAAGTCTTTGACTTCAGGGTTCAAGCGCGGTGTGGGCCGAAACAATGCTGGCCGTATTACTACTCGCCACAAAGGTTCTGGTCACAAGCGTCTTTTCCGAGATGTAGACTTCCTCTACGACAAGTTTGATATTCCAGCCAAGATCACAAGTGTTGAATACGATCCAAACCGAAGTGCTTTCATCGGCCTTGCAGTGTATCGTGACGGTGAAAAGCGTTATGTTATCGTTCCAAAGTCAATTCGCCCAGGAAATACTTTCATTGTTTCCGAGAAAGCTGATTTAGTTGCTGGTAACCGCATGATGTTGAAAAACATCCCTGTTGGTACTTTTGTTTACAACATTGAACTAAAGCCGAAAGGCGGTGCCAAGATTGCTCGCTCTGCAGGTATTGCAGCTCAAGTAGTAGCAAACGCCGAAGGATACACCAACATAAAAATGCCTTCAACCGAAGTTCGCAAGGTAAATGAAAATTGTTTTGCTTCAATCGGTAATGTCTCCAACGAAGAACACCATCTCGAAAACTTGGGTAAAGCTGGACGTTCAAGATGGAAAGGAATTCGCCCAACTGTTCGTGGCTCCGCTATGAACCCAGTTGACCACCCATACGGTGGAGGTGAAGGCCGACAAGGACGAGGTACCAAGCGTCCAAAGACTATGTGGGGTAAGGTTACCGGAGGACGAAAGACAAGATCTCCAAAGAAATATTCTAACGTATTCATCGTATCCCGCCGACGCGTTGGTAAGAAGAAATAAAACAAAAAAATCAAAAAGTCCCCGAAAGGGGACTTTTTGATTTAAAGGAAAAGATGTGTTAGGCATGTTTTCAGTTATAAAATTTGACTTTAAATTAGAATTTGCTAATATGGGCAAAAGCTCGGTTAGAGCTTTTTGTTTACTTAATTATATGACCAGATCAATTAAAAAAGGACCATACGTTGACCCACGAGTACTTAAAAAGGTAATCGGTAAAACCCCGCTTCAAACTCCACCTATTAAGACTTGGATCAGAGCTAGCCAAATCTCGCCAGAATTGGTGGGCTTTACCTTTGCAGTCTATAACGGCAAGACATTTATCGAAGTTCTGATAACCGAAGACATGATCGGGCACCGTCTAGGCGAATTTTCACCAACCAAGAAGTTTATTAAACACGGAGGTAAGATGCAGAAAGAGCTTGAACAAAAGAAGAAAGAGTCTGAAATAGCTCAAGCTAAAGCTGCTTCTACTGCAACCACAACCGCAGCTACTGCTAAGAAAAAATAAAACATGAAAGCATATCTTAAAAACTACAGACAGTCTCCACGTAAAGTACGATTGGTTGCAAGCTTGGTAACAGGGAAGAAGGTTTCCGATGCTATTGTGGCACTTGATTTTCTACCAAAGCGCGCAAGTCTACCGATAAAGAAATTACTCCTTTCAGCATTGGCTAACGCTAAAGCGCAAGGAAAAGAAGAAGCATCCCTTTTTATCAAAGAACTTCGAGTAGACAAGGGAATCGTCATGAAGCGTATGATGCCTCGTGCTATGGGACGTGGTGCTAGAATCAACAAGCGCACCAGTCATGTAAACGTATTACTTGCTGAAAGAGTAAAGAAAGAGAAAAAAGCTCCGACGTTAAAGTCGGAGTCCCGACCTAAAAGCGTCGGGATTAAGAAAGAAATTAAAAGTAGTAGTAAAGCGAAAAAGCCTGCCAAAGCTAAAGCGGCAAAGTAATTATGTCTAAAATAGTTCACCCATATGCACATAGATTAGTAATACTAAGAGACTGGAAGTCTCGATGGTTTGCTGATACCAAGAAATATGTTACCTACCTAAAAGGGGATGTGTTGCTTCGTGAATGGTTGGAAAAGAAACTCCGTGGGCTTTATGTGTCTTCAATTGAAATCGAAAGAAACCGCAAGATGACTCGTTTTATCTTGAAAACTTCACGACCAGGTTTACTCATCGGTCGTTCAGGTGAAGGTGCCACAAAACTCAAGGAGGAAATATTGAAAAAGATGGACAAGCTAGGTTTGCCAAAGGGTGAAGACTTCAAACTAGAAGTAGTAGAAGTAACAAATCCAGAAGCTGACGCCTCTATCGTAGCCTACATGGTTGCTGAGGGCTTGGAGAAGCGTATGCCATACCGCCGAGTCATGAAACAGACAGTTGAGAAGGTTATGGCAACCCAAGGCGTAGAAGGAGTACGTATCGTACTTTCTGGCCGATTGGGAGGTGCTGAAATCGCCCGAACCGAAGAGTTGAAACGCGGATCCATTCCACTGCAGACTTTCCGCGCTGACATTGATTTTAAAAGAGAAAGAGCTGTCCTTTCCTACGGTACTATCGGTATCAAGGTTTGGATTTATCGCGGTAAAATTTTTGCCAAGAAAGAAGGCGTAACACAATAATCCCATGTTAATTCCTAAAAAAGTAAAATTCAGAAAGTGGCAGAGTGGTCGTTCAAAAACAAAGTTGACCACACCTGAGACTAGAGGTACAAAGGTTTCTTTCGGATCTTTTGGATTGAAAGCACTTTCCGGTGCCCGAGTAAAATCAAACCAGATTGAATCTGCTCGAAAAGTTATTTCTCGAACACTAACCAAGACTGGTAAATACTGGGTTCGCATTTTCCCAGATCGACCTTACACTCAGAAAGCAGCACAGGTAGGTATGGGTAAGGGAAAGGGTGATCCACAAGGTTATGTTTTCGAAGTACAGCCAGGACGAGTTATTTTTGAAGTTGACGGTGTAGACGAAACAACTGCTCGTGAAGCTTTGCGCAAAGCTGGTAGTAAACTCCCAATCAAAGCTAAAGTCATTGCTCGTATAAACAAATAATTTTTATGCCAAAGAAAAAAGTAGAACAAAATAATAGTAAGGTAAAGGGTACACTCGAGGGAGTGGTTGTATCAAACAAGATGCAGAAAACCGTTGTCGTGGAAGTTTCCCGTTTTGTAAAGCACCCAAAATATGGTAAATACTACCAGATAAGTAAGAGCTACAAAGCGCACGACGAGGATAACAAACATCAAGTTGGTGAGAGAGTGTCCATCGTACCGGTTCGACCTATTTCCAAAGATAAAAGATTTAAAGTGGTATCCCAAAAGCAGGGATAACAGAATAATTGTCATGATTCAACACGGAACATTAGTTAAAATAACAGATAACTCAGGCGGAACATTGGGCCAAGTTTTCAAAGTGCTCGGTTCTTCCAAGAAGCGTTATGCAGGTTTGGGTGAGAAAGTTATCATTGCTGTTAAAATCGCTACTCCTCGTAAAGCTGTAAAGAAAAAGGATGTGCATCAAGCAGTGGTAGTACGTACTCGCAGCGCCTACAGACGTAAGGATGGTTCATACATCAGATTTGACGACAACGCTGTAGTTTTGCTAGAAAAGGGTAAGCTTGATCCAAAAGCAGGACGCGTATTCGGTCCAATTCCACGTGAACTTTCCGAAAAAGGTTATCAAAAGATAGTTTCTTTGGCACCAGAAGTTATATAAAAATCCCAGACGTCCGACGTCTGGAACAACAAAAAAATGAAATTCAAAAAAGGAGACAATGTAATAGTGACCACAGGTAAGGATAAGGGTAAGAAGGGAACCATAGTTCGAACTCTTCCTGAAAAAAACAAAGTTGTGGTTGAAGGTTTAAACCTCACCAAGAAGCACCAACGCCCACGTAAATCTGGTGAAAAGGGTAGTATCATTACGATGGCTATGCCGATTAATGTTTCAAACGTTATGGCAGTGGATCCAAAAACTGGAAAGCCTTCTCGCGTAGGTTACAAAATGGTCGGAGATAAAAAAGTTAGAATCGCAAAGAAAAGCGGTCAAGAAATATAAAACAACATGGCATACAAAACAGTAAAAGAAAAAGAGGCAATGGCGTTTGACGTAATGAAAGGCGCTTTTGGCTACAAAAATAAAATGTCTGCTCCACATCTTGTAAAAGTTGTGTTAAATGTCGGTACTGGTACCTACATGAAAAAAGACAAGAATCGAAACACCGAAATAGCAAAACGTCTAGCCAAGATAACTGGCCAGAAGCCAGCTCTCCGTGGCGCCAAGAAATCTATCGCTACCTTCAAAATCAGACAAGGCGACCCAGTAGGTATAGTGGTAACACTTCGAGGCTCTCAGATGTATGGTTTCCTAGAGAAGCTTTTCAACGTTGCACTACCTAGAACCAAAGACTTCCGAGGACTCAACAAGACTGCAGTAGACAACATCGGTAACCTGACCATCGGTATCAAAGAACACACCATTTTCCCAGAAACAGCAGACGAGGACATAAAGGACGTTTTCGGATTGGCTATGACACTTGTGTCTACTGCCAAGAACAAAAAAGAAGCTACTACTTTCTTTGAGGTACTAGGTGTACCTTTCAAGAAAGAGGAAGCCCGCAGATAGTTTGACATTATCAGGAATTTTGTTAGTATAAGGCGCAAGGTAATAGTTTTTGCTTAATCCGTTTTTCTCCTCCGACGCTCTGGTGTCCAGAGGTTCGGAGAAAAAAAACGAGATATTGCAAAATAGAATACCTAATATTATTTACATATGGCAAAAACATCAGTCATCGCACGATCGCAAAAGAAACCAAAGTTTTCTACCCGAACAAAAAACAGGTGTTTTCGCTGTGGCCGAGGTAAGGGATTTATGAGAGACTTCAGCTTGTGCAGAATTTGTTTCCGTGAACAAGCCAATGAAGGTAACTTGCCTGGAGTCAGGAAGTCTAGCTGGTAAAAATTAGGTTCTAGTTGCTAGATTCTAGGGACTAGAAAAACACAAAACACAATGGATAAAATATCAAACATGATAATATCGATAAAGAACGCTGGAGCCCGCGGACACGAGTCAACTTCAGTACCTTTTTCGAAACTCAGAAATGCTATCGCTGACTGCCTCGTCAAAGAAGGTTACTTGTCTCGTGTTGAGAAGAAAGTAAAAAAGGGTAAAAACGAACTTGAACTAGGACTTATATACAATGAAGCTGGCCGACCAAAAGTTTCACACGTAGAACGCATCTCCAAATCATCTCGCCGAGTTTATTTCGGTATGAAAGATATCAACAAAGTTCGCTCAGGTACTGGACTTTTGGTGCTTTCAACTCCAAAGGGAATATTGAGTGGAGGAGCTGCACGCAAAGAACAAGTCGGAGGAGAAGCATTATTTAAAATTTGGTAAACCATCATCATGTCAAGAATTGGAAAAAAAGAAATAAAGATACCAAATGGAGTAAAGATCGCGCTCGACGCAGGTGTTTTGACAGTCACTGGTCCAAAGGGCTCCATCAAGAAAGTTTTCAGAGATGACATCGTCATCAATATTGCTTCCGACTTAGTTACTCTAGCTACCAAGAGAAACGACAAATTTTCAAAAGCTCTCTGGGGTACTTATGCATCTCACATCATGAACATGATCGCCGGTGTAGAAACTCCATACCAAAAGAAATTAATCCTAGAAGGAGTTGGTTTCAAATCAGAAGTAAAAGGCAAGGATTTGCACTTGGCACTAGGTTTTTCTCACCCTGTAGTTGTAACAATTCCTGAAGGCCTCACTGTAACCGCCGAGAAAAACAACATCACTGTAACAGGAGTAGACAAAGAACTCGTAGGTTCATTCACTGCAGCACTTCGCGCAAAAAAGAAGCCAGAACCATACAAGGGTAAAGGTTTCCGTTACCACGATGAAGTAATAAGACGTAAGCAAGGTAAGAAAACAGCTTAAGGAATAACAAGTTATGAAAAACAAAGTATCAAAAAGATTACGTTTAAAGAGTAAAATCCGAGCAAAGGTTTCCGGAGTTTCCTTGCGCCCTCGCTTGTCTGTTTTCCGATCAAACAAATTTATTTACGCACAAATCATCGACGACACCAAAGGTAAAACTCTAGTTTCAGCGAGTGATGTAAAGGTAGCAAAAGGAACCAAGCTAGAGCGCGCAAAAGCAGTAGGAGAAAATGTTGCCAAGCTAGCAATCGCCGCAAAGATCAACGAAGTTGTTTTCGATAGAAATGGTTTCAAATATACTGGCCGAATCAAATTAGTAGCAGATGCTGCTCGTGCTGCCGGATTAAAATTTTAATAATTTAGTATGGATAAAAAAGACGGAAAAAAGAATAATCACAAAGCTTCCTTTGCAAGACCGAAGCCTGAGTTTGACCAAAAGATTGTAAGCATCCGACGTGTTACTCGTGTGGTTGCTGGTGGCCGACGATTTTCTTTTTCAGTAGCGCTTGTAGCCGGAGACAGAAAAGGTGGAGTAGGACTTGGACTCGGTAAAGCAGGAGACACATCACTAGCTATCAACAAAGCTCTTCGTGATGCAAAGAAAAACATGATCAAGCTCAAACTGACTAAGACTCAATCCATCCCGCACGAAGTTTACGCTAAATTTGGAAGTTCCAAGATTGTCATCATGCCGAACAAAGGACGAGGATTGGTGGCTGGAACAGTTATTCGTGATATCCTAAAATTGGCTGGAGTTCGCGACATCACTGCCAAGGTTTTGGGTGGTACTAAAAACAAATTAAACAACTCAAAAGCTGTTATGGAAGCACTCAAGGAAGTAGCCACCAAGTACGAGAAATCAGTAAAGCCTTTGACTGACGCACCTGCAAAGACTTTAGCTGAAAGTGAGGCTAGTAATTAATTTTTTACGCTATGCAAATCAACGAACTAAAAAGAACACATAAGAATAAAAAAGACCGACTTATCGGCCGTGGGGGAAAGCACGCCAAGACTTCTGGTCGTGGTGGCAAGGGCCAGACTGCTCGTGCTGGAAACAAGCGCCGACCTGAACTTCGCGATATAATTAAGAAACTACCAAAATTGAGAGGTTATCGTTTTAATTCTAGAATCGGCGAGAGGGTAGTAGAAGCCAAGCCTGAAGAAAAGTTCAGTGAGATTAGAAAGAGAACTGGTATGAAGGGTGGCAAAATAGTCATCAAAAAGTAATGCAAAATTTCTGGGGGAAAATCAAATTAATCTGGACCGACGTATCGCTCCGCAAGCGAGTTTTCTTCGTTCTTGGTTTCCTGATCATTTTCCGTCTCCTTGCTGCTATTCCAATACCGGGTATTGATACCGCTCAACTTAATCGTTTTCTAACCAATAATCAATTTTTCGGAATCCTAAACCTGTTTTCTGGTGGTGGTTTGTCTACACTTTCAATAATCATGCTTGGTGTCGGTCCGTATATTACGAGCTCCATCATCATGCAACTCCTCACTGTTATGGTTCCATCGCTCAAGCGTATGTATCACGAGGAAGGGGAGCTTGGACGCAAGAAATTTACTCATTACTCTAGAATGATAACTGTACCCCTAGCAGCTATTCAAGGCTACAGTTTGCTCATGATTTTAACCAACCAAGGAATTCTGTCTAACCTGACATCATTTGAGCAGGTTACTAACCTGGTAATAATTATTGCTGGTTCAATACTCATAATGTGGCTCGGCGAGCTCATGTCAGAGTTCGGTATCGGTAACGGAGTATCCATAATCATATTTGCTGGTATCGTAGCTTCTTTGCCTTCGCATGTTGCTCAACTTATATTTACTTTTGATGCTGCTCAAATTCCACTTTACATAGCTTTCGTTGTTGTAGGAATTTTGGTCATAGCTGGGGTGGTAGTAGTCACCGAAGCCGAACGACCTATACAGGTCACCTATGCCAAGCGTGTACGTGGTAACAAGATGTATGGTGGTGGTTCAACTTATGTCCCACTTCGAGTTAACATGGCTGGGGTTATGCCAATCATCTTTGCTCTATCAATCCTTCTTTTCCCAACCATGATTGGTAGTGCGCTCACCAACGCAAGCAATCCAACCATCGCTAACATCGGAAAAGCTCTAGCTGGATTTTCTCAAACTTCAGTTCTGTATGGAATACTGTACTTCGTTTTGGTGTTTGTGTTTACTTACTTCTACACAGCTGTCACTTTCGATCCACAAGCCTTGTCAGAGAATTTACAGAAAAATGGAGCCTTTGTTCCAGGGATTCGTCCTGGTGCTCCAACCGCTAGTTATATTTCAAAAGTTTTGACTCGAATCACTTTGCTCGGCGCAGTCTTCCTAGGATTTATTGCGGTGTTGCCGATAATTATGCAAAAGGTTACAGGCATTACTTCTCTTGCGCTCGGTGGTACAGCCCTCCTCATCGTAGTTTCTGTGGTACTTGATTTGATCAAAAAGATCGACGCTCAGGTCTCAATGCGAGAATACTAAACAACCTATTTAAATAATAAAAAAAAACGGAAGCCTTGCTTCCGTTTTTTTTTATTTATTGATACTAGTTTTAGTTTAAGAATTTATCCACTCTTTATATTTGGTAACTATTTCTGAGACTACTTCTTCTAGATTGCTTTTGTTTGTATCAATGACGAGGTCATACATGGCTGGGTCACTGTTATCAACGCCATACAAATCCATGTAGCGTTTATTCTCACTATTCAGGCGAGCTATTATCTTCTCATAAACCGTTTCTTCGTCAGTTTCTTGTTCGCTGGCTTGTCGTAGTTTGTCGGATTTCAAACTTTCCATTATTCGGGCTTTAGCTATTTCTGGAGGTAGGTCTAGGTAAACCTTGAAGGAATTTGGTATCCAGTGAAAAGCCATACGTGAGTCTATAACAAGGTTTTCTAATTCACCAGTCTTTCGAACCTCCTCGTCTATGTCGAAGTCTATTTGTTTGTCTTTTTCTGCCAGGATATTGAGTTCAGTTATAGAAACTCCTCTCTTGATTGCCATACGACGCATAAAATCCCCAGAAGAAAACCTTTGGAAGCCTAAGGCTTCTGCAGAACCCTTAGCCGCGCTCGATTTACCACTACCAGGCTTGCCGTTTATGGTTATGATAGTCTTTTTGTTTAAATTCATGCCTAATTAAAGCATATTTTTTTGAAAAATTCACCCCTGAAGTCAATTTGATTTTAGCGTTCAAATCCTGTATTGTAGAGAGCGTATGGAACAATCTAAAACCTTTGTATTCTTTGGGATTGCCGGAGCTGGAAAGGGCACCCAGATGGAACTTCTACAGAAATACATGAATAAACTGGATGGCAAAGAGTTTGTCTATGCTGGAACTGGTGTGGGCTTCAGAAAGCTTGTAGGGAGTGGTCTGCATGTTTCCAAACTTATTCAAACTACACTAGACGAAGGCAGACTGATGCCTGATTTTTTTGCGACCTCCATTGTGTCTGATATTTTGGTAAACGAACTCGATGAAACAAAACACTTAATTGCCGACGGTTACCCTCGTACCCTAAGGCAGGCCGGAGAGTTTATGGATATGATGAGCTTCTTCGCACGTGGAGAAGTTAATATTATCTATATAGAAATATCCAAAGAAGAGTCAATCAAGCGCAACCTGCTACGTGGTCGTAGTGATGATACAGAAGAAGGTTTACATAAGCGTTACGATGAATACGTAGCCAACGTCCTGCCTACAATAGAATTTTTGAAAAAACAAAACGGGTACACCTTTCACAAGGTTAATGGTGAACACCCTATCGAAGAAGTTCACCAAGCTATTATTAACGCTTTAAAAATTTAATTATTTATATGGGGGAAACATTCGTAATTTCACTGGGGGGATCACTAATTGTTCCAGAGGAAATCGATACAGATTTTCTGAAAGAATTTAAAACCTTGATTTTGTCTCAAGTGCAAAAGGGTAAAAAGTTTATAATCATTACTGGTGGTGGTAAGACCTGTAGAAAATACAATAAAGCGGCAATGGAAATCGTCGATGCTTCGAAAGAAGATTTAGACTGGATTGGCTTAACGGTTTGCAATGTTAACGCTCAGTTACTCAGGGTGGTCTTTCGAGAAGATGCATGTAAAAAAGTTTTTTACGATGTAAGGGAAGAGGGATTAAAAGATAGTATTTTACAATATCCTATAGTTATTGGCGGGACACTTGAACCTGGACACAGTTCAGATTACGATGCGGTCTTAGCAGCTAAAAACATAAATGCAAAAAAGATAATTAACTTATCTAATACTGACTATGTATATGACTCTGATCCTAGAATTAACCCTCAGGCGAAAAAAATCGAAGAAATTTCTTGGTCAGATTATCGTAATATTATCCCAAAAGAATGGACTCATGCGGGGCTAAATTCTCCTTTTGATCCTGTGGCTTCACAAATAGCACAAGAAGCAGGAATTGAAGTAATCATAATGAATGGTAAACCGATAGAGAACTTGGCAAATGTACTCGAAGGCAAAGGGTTTGCAGGAACAAGGATTTACTAACATGCGAGGAATTATAATAAAAAGTCAAAAAGAAATAGAGAACCTGCGCGTGGCTGGCAAACACTTGGCACAAGTTTTACAGAAAGTAAAAGCCAAAGTGGTTCCGGGAGTTTCCACCAAAGAGCTCGACACCTATGCTGAAAAACTAATTCGCGAGCTTGGAGATGTACCGGCTTTTTTAAACTATAAACCCGAAGGAGCTAGTAGTCCTTTTCCGGCTACACTGTGCGTGTCGGTGAATGACGAAGTAGTACACGGCATACCCAAAGCAAATCGCATCCTAAAAGAAGGGGATATAATTTCAATTGATCTGGGTCTAAAACACGAAGGAGTTTTTACTGATCATGCGATGACTGTCCCGGTGGGCAAGGTG
>Ga0208375_1001449_pt1 | contig 26560 bp, 23 predicted proteins | sample RifOxyD1_FD_184038 | JGI IMG/M metagenome (GOLD analysis project Ga0208375, IMG submission 184038) | Soil microbial communities from Rifle, Colorado - Rifle Oxygen_injection D1 (SPAdes) | ecosystem: Environmental > Terrestrial > Deep subsurface > Rock core/Sediment | place: Rifle, Colorado...
GTGATAGCGGCGAACACGAGCGGAGACATACTCGGATCAAGCCATGCCCTCGGGCTTGACAAAACATGGGTGCATCCCTGGGGGCCGGGTACGCAGCTTTTTTTGTATACCGACGGTCTTACTGATTGTTTCAAGAATGACATTGAACTTTTTGACCGGCGGGAGCTGCTCAAGCTTTTGCGCAAGTCCGGCTCAAAGAGCGGCATCTCGCTTGTTAACGCCGTGCTTGAAGCGCGTGACGGCGCTTCAAAGGGGATTGTACAGAGCGATGACATCACGGTTGTTGTCTGTTCGGCTTCCGGCGGCGGAGGCCCGGCATGAAAAATCTTTTTTACAAATATGTCCTTGATGTCCTGTTCATAACAATTGCAGCACTTTGTTTCGGTTTTTTCATGCGCGGAGCATTCATGCCGCCGCAGACGGGCAGTGCGGGTGCGGCCGTGGCCCGGATCAAATCAGGCGGCGCTGAACGCAAGCGTTCCGGCATGGTGGTGTTCAAGGATGTCGGGCCGGGAACGGAGCTGTTTCACCGGGATGCGGTATGGGTAGGGCCGGGCGGGCAGGCTGAGATTGTCTTTGATTCCGACGACGTTTTGAAGGTCGGCGAGAAGACGCTGTTTATCATCACGCGCAGGGCTCATGCGCGGGGTGCTGTTGCCGCAGTTGATGTTTTGCACGGACGCGTTGAAAAAGCCGGAACCGCTTCTTCCGGAACACAGGGAGAGACGGGTTTAAGCATCAGACAGGCCGATGAAAAGAGCGGTGCTTCAAGCGGCAATGAGCTTGACTGGGGCGTTGCCGCTATCGGCAAACCGCTTCCGCCCGGACCGGTCCAGCCGTCCGGTCCATCTGCTATTGACGGGGCCGTCGCGCAAAAACAGGTTGCCGCCACCGGCCCGACCGCCACGCCGGAGGATGCGCTGCAGATCTATCCGGCTCCGGACACCGCTTTCTATGTGGCCTCGAAAAAGAGGGTGGTGGAGATAGTATTTTCCTGGCTAAGTCCCGTTGACGGGCAGCTTGTCGTCAACTCGCCGGATGGCGGGACAAGTGCGCGCATCGCGTTGTCTTCGATGAGACAGAACAGGGTTGATCTGAAGGTCGGACACAAATACACTTGGAGCATTGAGAAGAATGGAATCATCAATCCGCAGATTGGAACAAGGGCCTTTGAAGTCAGGATTTATGACGGGAGCAAGGCGCAGGGCATGTTCGATCATGGCTTGAAGGGCAAGGTGGAGATCATTCAATGACGGTCAACAAGAATGCGGCAGAGCCCGGATGGCTCATTGTCTATTCCAGCAACAAGGAGGACGAGGTTTTTGCGCAGGGGCTGGCGTCAGCCGGAAATTTTCTTGTGCAGAAGGCCGTGAGCGCAAGCGAGGCGCGGCGGCTTTCCAGTCTGTCTGAAAAATGCCTGCTGCTCTGGGAGGCGGACAACGAGTATACATCCGAAGCCACCGCGGACGCGCTTCCGGGGTTCATTGATTCCAACAAGGTGATTGCAATCACATCCGATCCGATCAACCGGTATCCCTATCTTTTCAAGCGGCAGCCTTTTGCGCATCATGTGCTTCGCAAGTTTGGAGATCCTTTTTCGGATGTTTTTGCAAGGATTGTGCTCCGGATATTTTCCGGGGACACTTTCGGTCTTGCCGGCTATTTTCCTGAAGGAACGCCTTTACAGAGGATTGCCTTGAAGCGCAGCAGCCACAAGGCGGCGGTTGTGGATGCCTCCTGCAATTATCTTGTCAAAAGCGGTCTGGCCGAGCGTGTGGCGGGAATAGCGGCGCAGGCAATTGATGAACTGGTCATGAACGCGGTTTTTGATGCGCCGGTAAACGAGGCCGGCGTCAGAATCCACAAGGATCGTGACCGCGCGGAGGATTTTGCGCTTGAGGACCGCAGTAGCGTCGAAGTCGAGGCCGCGATCAACGACAGGTATTGCGGCATCACTGTCACCGACCAGTGGGGTTCACTCAAAAAAGAAGAGGTTTTGAATCTCATGCGTCCTGATTATAAAAAAACGAGCTATGTGGCCCGCAAGGACACCAGAGGCGCGGGGCTCGGACTCAGCGGCGCATCGCAGGGCGGAATGAGCCTGGTATTTGCCGTGCAAGGCGGTGAATGGACGCAGGTGACGCTTTTGTTCCCAAGGTCAAAAACCACAAGGGCCTTCAGGGAAGGATTCAAATTCACCTGTTTTCTGACGGGATAGGGGCATCCCGGGCTTGATTATTGGTTTTTTTGTGAATACTCTGCCACCGGATGGACAAAGCCATACTGCTTACCGGGGGCACCGGGTTCCTCGGGGCGAATATTCTCAAACGGCTCTTGAAGGATGGACGGCGGGTCGTTCTTCTCAAGCGTGTAAAATCCGATTTGAGAAGAATCAGGGGGCAGGTTCCAGCCCTCAGGGTATATGATGCCGATGCCGGCGGACTTGAAGTGATCTTCAAGGAAAACCGCATTGACACCATAATCCACTGCGCGACCAATTATGGGCGGGGCAATGTTCCTCCGCCAGAGATCATTGATGCCAATCTTACCCTGCCGCTCCGGCTTTTGCAGGCCGCCAAGGAAAACGGGACCAGGCTGTTTATCAACTCCGACACCATCCTGGACAAACAGGTCAGTCATTACAGTCTTTCAAAAAAACAATTTCTTGACTGGCTTGCCCATTTTGCGGGTGACATGGTTTGCGCCAATGTGGCGCTTGAGCATTTTTACGGTCCCGATGATGATCCCTCCAAGTTCGTAACACGGGTTGTGCAGGAGCTTGTTCGCGAAGTGCCTTCGATGGATTTTACTCCGGGCAGGCAGAAGAGGGATTTTATTTTTATTGATGATGTGGTGGACGCTTACATGCACATTCTCCGCTCCGGCCTTGAGGCGCCGAGGGGGCTGTACCGTTTTGAGGTTGGCAGCAGGACCGTGATTGAGATCAGGCAATTTGTCGAGCTGGTGAAGGAGCTGTCCGGAAATAAAAATACGGTTTTGAATTTTGGCGCCTTGCCCTACCGGGCGAACGAGGTAATGGAGTCGCGCACTGATACTGCGGCACTCGACAGGCTTGGCTGGGCTCCGCGGGTGGATTTGAAACAAGGACTTGAGACAACGATCGCCGGGGAGCGCATCAAGCCCGGCGCGGGTTTGCTGGAAGGAAAATGAAAAGATTTCTCATTACAGGCGGCTGCGGTTTTCTGGGGACCAATCTTGCGCAGGAGGCGCTTGGGCGCGGCGGCGAGGTTTGCATCATTGACAATCTCTCGCGCCGGGGCGGCACTGAAAATCTGGAATGGCTCAGGAAGTCCGGCAATTTTGAATTCCACCGGCACGACACCAAGGATCTTCCTTTTATTGAAAATACGGTGCGGGCGTTTGGGCCGGATGTGATTTTCCATCTGGCCGGACAGGTTGCCATGACAACGTCCATTGCCGACCCGCGGCTTGATTTTGAAACAAATGTTGTCGGCGGTCACAACATCCTTGAGGCCGTGCGCAGGCATTCGCCCGGCACGGTGGTGTTTTATTCATCCACCAACAAGGTTTACGGGGATCTTGACCGCTGCAAATACGAAGAGCGCGGGTTGCGGTATGTCGCTCCCGGGTTCGAACACGGGTTTGACGAGACGGTGCCCCTTGATTTTCGCAGCCCTTACGGGTGTTCAAAGGGGGCGATGGACCAGTACATGCTTGATTATGCGCGGGTCTTCGGTCTCAAGACGATCGTGTTCAGACATTCTTCCATTTTCGGCGGACGCCAGTTCAGCACGTACGACCAGGGGTGGATCGGCTGGTTCGTAATGCAGGCGCTCGGGGCAAAACGCGGCACGCTTGCGGAGCCCTTCACGATTTCCGGCGACGGCAAACAGGTGCGGGACGTACTTTTTGCCAGTGATCTTGTCGGTTGTTATTTTGAAGCCCTGGCAAATGCGGACAAGGCGGCCGGCAACGCGTTCAATATCGGCGGCGGGATGGAAAACAGCCTGTCCCTGCTGGAGCTGTTCGAGTTTTTGCAGCAGGAGCTTGATATCAAGCTTGAATATACAAAGCTGCCCTGGCGCAAGAGTGACCAGAAGGTGTTTGTGGCGGATATCCGCAAGGCCGGCCGTATTTTCGGCTGGAAGCCGCGGGTGGCCTGCAAGGATGGTCTCCGCCGGATGATCACCTGGGTCGGGCAGAACATGGACGGTTTGAAATGATTCCCGAGTACAGCCTGGTGCTGCCGGCCTATTGCGAGGAGGAAAATCTTCGCATTCTGCTTCCGCGCGTGCACGATGCTTTCAGGCAGGCTGCTGTCAGCTATGAGGTTGTTGTTGTGGATACCGTGGCCCCGCTTGATGCCACCGAGGAGGCCTGCAGGCAGCTTGAGGTGCGGTATGCCAGGCGCTCGCCGGACAACTATTTCGGGGATGCCGTAAGAACCGGTATCCGGGAGGCCCGTGGTCGGCGGATTTTATTCATGGATGCCGACGGATCGCACGGTCCGGAGTGGATTCCGCGGATGATTGCGGAGAGCGGCGGCGCGGATGTGGTCATAGCGTCAAGGTATGTCGCTGGCGGCACCACCGAAAACACGCCCGCGCTTATCTTGATGAGCAAGATGCTCAATTTCACCTATTCGCTTTTTCTCAATCTCAAGGTCAAGGATGTTTCAAACAGCTTTAAACTGTACGATGCGGCGTTGCTCAAGGGTCTGAAGCTCAAGTGCCGCAATTTTGACATCATCGAGGAAATCCTGTTCAAGATAAAATGGTTCAATCCGGATGTCCGCATCAAGGAGATCCCCTTCACCTTCAAGACGCGGATGTTCGGGCGCACCAAGCGCAATCTGCTGGTTTTCATGATAACGTATATTTATACTATGATCAGGCTCAGATTTTTTTCCTGGTAGGAGCTATATAATGGAAGAGTTCATACGTAAAATCCCGAAAAGCGATCTCCATGTTCATCTTGACGGCTCGGTCCGGATGAAGTCGCTCTGTGAAATCGCCAAAAAACGGGGCATCAAGCTTCCGTCTTTTACGGAAGAGGGCCTTAACGAGCTTTTGTTCAAGAACAGCTACGACAACCTTGTGGATTATCTGCAGTGTTTCGGCTGTACGATTCCGGCGCTTCAGACGCCCGAGGACCTGGAGCGCGTGAGTTATGAATTTGCGATGGACAACATCGAAGAGGGTGTTTGCTATGTGGAAGTGAGATTCGCGCCCCAGTTTCACATGAACGCCGACCAGGACGTTGAAAGCATTTTGCAAAGCGTGACCAAGGGGATGGAGCGCGCGCAGAAGGAATATAACAACAAGCCCGAGGTGAAGTCCGGCGAGCTTCCTCCGTTTTATTTCGGCATAATTGTTTGCGCCATGAGAGCGTTTGACCGGGGGTTTTCGCAGTATTTCGACATGTTTCTTGATGCCCACCGCTATTCGGACAAGAAGCCCATTCATGCGCTTGCCTCGTATGAACTTGTGCGCGCCTGCGTGAAGGCGCGTGACAGTCTTGGCTTGCCGATTGTGGGCTTTGATCTTGCCGGCGCCGAGGCCGGCAATCCCGCCGGAGATCACTGGCAGGCGTATCATTTTGCCCACAAGCATTTTATGCATGCGACCGTGCATGCCGGCGAGGCCTACGGCCCCGAAAGTATTTTTCAGGCCATTACCGAGCTGTATGCCGACCGGATCGGGCACGGGTATTATCTTTTTGATGCCGAAAAAATCGCAAATCCGGAGATCAAGGACAAGCAGGGCTACGTGCGCAAGCTCGCGCAGTACATTGCCGACCGTCGCGTGACGATCGAAGTCTGTCTGACAAGCAACATGCAGACAAATCCGTCGATCGGTTCGATAGACAAGCATAATATGCGCAAGATGCTCGACGCCAAGCTGAGCACGACCATCTGTACGGACAATCGCACGGTAAGCAAGACTACGGTGACCAAGGAAATACTGCTCGCGATGAATACGTTCAAACTCAAGGGTGAGACGCTGAAGGATATTCTCGCCTATGGTTTCAAGCGCAGCTTTTTTCCGGGCACATATGCCGAAAAGCGGTCATATGTCCGCAGCGTGATCAACCGCTATGAGCTGCTCGAAAAAAAATTCGCCGAGAGAAGTAAAAACACAAAGAAATAGCGCCATAACCGGCTGAAAATATGGGCAATTACAAATGTACGTAGAAATATGAACACTTGTATTGCAAATGTTCATATTTCTACGTACATTTGTAATTAATGTATATAGAGCGGGATCTCGCATCAAGGCTGGTTGAAGTTCTTTCAGCGGACCGGAAAAAAGGCATGATTTTGAGCGGGATCGTAGGTTGCGGAAAAACAACACTGATCAAACAGATCGCGAGCAGAATGGACAAGCTGTTTGATGTGTTTTCATTTACGGGGGATGACAGCATTTTCCGCCGGAGCGTGGCGGATGATTCAAAATTCATTTTAGAGCACGTAAAAAGCCGTACGAGCCGCCGGGCGCTGGTCATTGTGGACGAGGTCCAGAAATCAGAAAATATTTTTGATGCCATCAAGATGGCGTTTGACGAAGGGGATGTGTCGTTCATTGTTTCCGGATCCAATCCGGAGTATCTTGCAACGGTTGCGCGAAAAAGGCTCCAGCGCCGGGCCGAAGCGTTTTTTATGCTGCCGCTGGGGTTGCCGGAGATTCTGGCTTCAAAAGGCGTTCCTGTTCCGCCGAATTACCTGGAAGGCATTTTGTGGGATGCTGCAAATCTTTCTGAACTGAAAATTCCGGAGTTGACCGTGGATGCGGATATTCGTGCCGCGCTTGACGCTTTTTTGCGGTATGGCGGTCTTCCGCTTGCGTATTTGTCGCGGGGAGATGACGAAAAACTTTCTGAAATCCGCATGACAGTTGAGCGTGGTTTTGACCTGATGAGCGTTGACAACAACGAAATCGCCGACAAGATCAGGACCAATCTCGCGGAGCTTCATTCGCGGGAGTTCACTTACAAAAATATACTTGAACGCACCAGGCTCAGACGCCGCGAAACCATAAACCAGGTGATCGACGGGCTCATCAACCACGGGTATCTCGTCAAAAAAAAGCCGATGCTGCTTGGCACTTCAAAAGAATCCTATTTTTCGGTTTTCTCTTATGTTGATCCCGGCATTGTCTCATATCTCAATCCCGGCCGGGCCGGTGACCCGGGCGGCTTCCAGGTTGAAGGTTATGTGCACGCACGCCTTGCATATCACGTGCGGAACTCGGTGCGTAAATCAGTGCTGGGATATTTCAAGCCGTTTTCGGTCGAGAACGGTCATCCGGTGCGATTCATGAAGGGTGAAATTGATTTTGTATTCAAATACGGCAACCGGATCATTCCAATAGAAGTCAAGAAGACGGATGAAATATCCAATATAGACGTCACTATGATGAAATCATTCATCAGTGATCATGTCCGTTCGCCGGACAAGGTGCCGTTTGGAATCGTGTTTTATTCGGGCGCTCCGTACATCGACCGGAAGCAGAAGATCGCATTCCTTCCGTACTGGCTGGTCTGATCAATAACACCTGAAATACAGATTCACCCAGTTGCCCCAGGCATCAAAGCCGGTGCATTGCACATACTGGTACGGCTGAACGTACCAGGAGCAGCCCTGGCCGTATGTCGTGCATTGAACGGCAAAGCCGTTCTGGCACGGTGTATATGCATAACAGGTGTTGGCTTCTGATTTTTCTGCGACCGCAAAAAACAGGGCAAAAGAAATTGCCGTGGCAATTAAGATTTTTTTCATGATTACCTCCATATGAATTGATATGACATACCGCATCATAAGTTGTTTTTCAATGGGTAAAGTGCTGATCCGTCCAAAATGAATATTATTTTGGAATCCAGGAAAATCAAATTAACCCGGCAAAATACAGCGGTTTGCGCTCAAGGACGGGGCCGGTCCGGCTTTTTGAATTGTCCGCGCTCAATACTAACGCTTGGTCCGGCTTGTATCTCTTGATAAAAGAATTCAGGCTTTTTGATCGTGTATGAAGTCCTGATTTTACTTCCAGTGGCACCAGTTGACCGTCGGCACCGAGGAGAAATTCGACTTCAGCGGTATTCTCTTTCCAGTAGTAATATTCGCCAGGACGTTTTGTTTTCATTTCCTGAAGGACATAATTTTCGGCAAAATATCCTTTATAGGTTCCATAATCATATTTCAGGATGGACGCGGGATCGATTGAACCAAGCGCTCCGAGGATGCCGACGTCAAAAAGATACAGCTTGAAGGCATTATCTTTTTTATAAGCCGCCAGCGGGATTTGTGCATGATTTATTTCGTAAACCGCATAAACGAGACCGGCATTAAGCAGCCAGTCAATCGGGCCGGCGAGATGGCCGTATCTGTTGTGTCCCGGGATTACGCCCTTGAATCTGAACCGCCCGGCCCGGCCGTCCAGATTTTTCGCCAGTTGTTCTGGAATATTTTTGAACACCCTTGCAATATGCATTGAATTTGTTTTACCGCTGTTTTTTGCAATATCGGCCATGTATGCGGTTATGAGATCATCCTGTGTCTGTCTGACAAGTTCAAATGCATGAACGCGGTTGTCCATGTTTTTTCTGAAAACATCAACAGCCGCCGGAAGTCCGCCAACGATAAAATAATCCTTGAGCAGACCCCAGAGCTTTGAATGAATGAATTCCGGCACTGGAAGTTTAATCGCTTCGAGAAATCTCTCCTCGCCAAGTGCAATCAGGAATTCACAGAAGCACATCGGCTTCAGCTCAAGGAAGTTCACTTTTCCGACCGGGAATGATGACTCCCCAAGCATGATGCCCAGCAATGACCCGGCCGAACAGACGGCGGCTGCGGGCAGGTCTTCATTGAAATATTTCAAGCTCGTCAGGGCCTTCGGGCAAAAGGTTATTTCATCAAAAATCACGAGATCGTTTTCAATATCAATTGATTTCCCGGTGGCGATGCCAAGATCGGACAGTATTCTCTTTGGTTCGAGATTTTTTTCGAATATCCCCGCCAGGTCTCCCTGTTTTTCGAAATTGAAATAATGGGTCTCTCTAAAATGTGTTTTGCCAAATTTCTTGAGGGCGAATGTTTTGCCGGTTTGTCGCGCGCCACGGACAATAAGTGGCTTTCTATCTCTCTGATTTTTCCAAGAAATCAGATGATCTATTATAAAACGATTCATATATACACAATATCATATCAAAAAGTGTATTATATATACATTTAATTATAGCATCTTTAAAAAAATGTGTAATATCAAGCTGTTAGTGGCGGTACTCCCGGCCCCGGTGATCGGGGCCGGGAGCAGAAAACAGATTACTTAGTCGTCACAAAGCGAAGATTGCTGATTGCAGCCCAGTCAACTGTTTCTGGAACATCCCACCAGTATGACGGTCTTTTAAGTTTGCTTGGATCACCAAACAACATTATAGCCGAAATCTTTGGACCTAATATTGCCCGTAAACTTTTCTGAGGGCGTAGCTTGAACGTGATATATCCAGCCAACTGTCCCAGCATAAGGCCGCCATTTACCTGCTGGAAGAATACTCCATTTTTGTTTTTAAGTTTGCGATAGCTGAAGCCACCAAGCACACCGAGGCCGTACTCGCCGCCCTTGAACCTTCCAAAAATGTCTTTAACGGCTTTTCCGCCAAGTCTTGTCATCCATGTTTTCGAGGTCAGGTTGACTTCTCCAGCAATTGAAACATTCAAACCGCCGCGCTGAATGATCGAGAACTTGACTGGAATTGCATAAGCCAGTCTTAGCTTCTTTGAAAAACATACAAGCACCATTTCATCGAACATGTCCTGATATTTTTCAACACCATATCCCAAGCTTGAGGTTGAAGTTCCCCAAACAGCATTTTCACCATTGTAAACATAGCAAGAAGAATACGGTAATTGTCCCGGATGTTTTTGTGCCCAATTCGAACCAACAAGTGGCTCGTATTTGATGGTTTTGGATTTTCCAAAACCATTGCTGGTCACCAGCATTGAAAAAGCCATTACAAGCAAAATAATTTTTTTCATTATTCCTTCCCTTTTTCGACCTTTGTCACAAAGCCGCAGGAGTTAATTCCCCTATAACGGCCCATGAGCCCAATGTATGACGCATGGATACATGTTTTTTTTGCGGCGCAACATAAAAATCTTACCGCCATGGCGTAAGGTCCCGGCCTTTGGGTCGGCGGAGTTGGATCACCTTTGGCTGCATATGGGCGGCGCTCGGGATTTTCATGTGGCCGGCATCAAACAAAAGTCGAGGCGACCACATCTCTGACTGCAAACGTCGGTTTCAGTGCTGGAAGTAAAAGTAAAACTTCATTAACTTTTATGGATATTTGATATTCCCGGCAAGAAAGTTTTCTAGGGGCAAATTTATCTCAAGCCGCCTCAATTTCGACCCGATTGTTGATGCCTTCTTTGTGAAGCTGATCCTGCAAGCATGTAGTAACACCAAAAACGCCTTGAATGCCTTTTCTGCGGATTGCTGCGCATGGAACACGGCTTGAGCCCCGGTAAAACGCGGATAAAAAAATTGCAAAAACCGGGGGGGGGTAGAATTTTGCATGGGGGGAAAAACCATGAAAAGTTCGTGGAGAGTTCTGGCGGGAGCGGCATTTACGGTCGTAATTTTATCGCAGGCGGCGCAAGCACAGCTGGCCGTTCCACCGGTTGACAAGCTGCTCAGCGCAGCCAAAAGCAGCGTCGGCGTGGTCGGTCCCGGCGGAGAAGTGATAGTTTTTTATAAGGACGGACGTGACGTTGTGGTTCGCAATTGCGGCGGGAATTATACAGCTGTCAACCGGCTTTCTGACTGCGTGACAGTCGGAAAAGAAAATCGTGTGCCTGCGGATCGGTTCAGGCGGTCGCTTGGCGGCTTGTTCCATATTACCAATGCTGACAAACTAAATCCCCTTACCAGGGAAGAAATAGAAAAATTCAGAACAGCGGTTCCAGGCTATGACAAGATTGTGGAAGCACGCAAGCAGGCGCTTGATGCAAAACTCGCGCGGATCAAGAAATTTATTGAAATGTACGGCGGTGATGAAAAATCGCAGGCTGACGCAAGAGATACTGAAAAACTTTTAACTGCTGTCCGTCAGGAACTCACAACAGCCAAGGCTGGGGCAAAAGCCATCGGCAAAGTGAAGAAAATTATTGATGATGTTGTTGATAAAATATCGTCATCAAAATTCACGTTTGTATCGAGCAATAAATCAAGCGATACGGCAATGTATACGCTTCTAAAGAATCAATATGACGGAAGCCGTGAAGAGTGCGGCACTGATGAGATACTAAACGGAACATCCCCCGGCAAGCCGGAAGATGGTTCTGGCAAGGCTGGTCGTGCGGCCAGGCTTTATAATGTTTTCGTCACCGATGCTTTTGCAGCCGCCATCACAGACGCCCAGAGAATCAAGGATTGCTCGGTGATTAAAGAAAAAGCCTGCATAACAGAAGAAGCCAGGCGTGCAAGTGCGGGAATCAGCGGCAAATCGTTTGGATTGCCAACGATCCAAGAATATAGGGACGCAGAAAGTAACGGTATTCGTGAAGTATTGCCGAATATATATCGGTATCTCTTCTGGACCGCCTCGCTCGTTCCGTATGCTTCGGGCTTCGCGTATGGATTCGATGGCCGCTTCGGCAGTAGCAGCGGCAGCGACCGCCGTGATTACGTCGAGTACCCCGTCCGTTGCGTTGGCCGCTGATGGGGTGAGCCGGTAGGTGCAAACGTCAAACAGCTGATGCTCTTGTTGCTTTGTCATGGCGCACGTATACTTGTTATCGGAATGTTGCTTGCATTGGCACTGATATCAAGTTCCTGGTCAGCCGCCCTGGCGGCGCCGCCCGAGCCCGGTTCATGCAAGGGGTTTTCCTGCCGTGCGATACAGAAATACAGGGCTGAAAGAGCCAGGGAGTGGTCCTTTGCGGTTGGTGCCACGCAAAACACAAGCTGTACGGATTGTGCACAGGCACCTGCAAAGTCGTCCGCAAACAGCGTGGAAAATCTGGTCAATATCGGTTCATTTGTCGCGGCAAACACCGAAAGAGCCGAAATAATCAGGCATGCCCTGAAGAGCGCGCAGGAAGTCCAGGGTGCAAACAGCCTGGATGGCGAGTGGCTCGAAAAATGGCTGGGTCGGGCCCAAATCACATCCGTAACCACAACAGAAATTGCGGCGCTTTTTTCGGTCCGTGGTCATGCAAGAAAAAAAGCTTTGCGCATTCTGGCGCGCAGGCACGAGGGACGCGCGATTCCATTTGAGTTCTTGAGCACTTTTACAAACGCGTTCATGGCTTTTTGTTCGTATCCAGAAGCGAGGAAGGATGATTTTCTGAACCGTCGCCACCTTGGCTGCCGGCCTCTTCCGGCATGGAAAAAAGAGGACGGCGGAGGACTTCTGTCCGTATTGCTGGCCAGAGCCAGGGGCCGCGCCGATGCCATCGGTGTCGGCGTGCGGGCCGAAAAAGACACGCCGTTTCTTGCAAAGTTCGTTCTTGCCGAACTCATTGATTCCCGCCTCAAGACCCCGTCTGAACGGCTTGAGTTCTGGAAAGGCATGAAGCTCAAGACCAACTATTTCGAATACAATTATCATAAGAAGCCGCTGTACCGGGAATTCGTGCCGGGCTTTGGTGTATCGCTTGCAGGAGCGGACCCCGGTTTCATGGCGGCGCATGGCGGCTACGAGTTCGGCGCCTCGCGCAAAGCGGCAAACCCGCTTTCGGGCTCGGGCTTTGATTGCTCGCAGTTCGTGCAAAATGCATATACCCGGGACAAGCCGGAGCTTCTTGCTAAGTATAAAAACCGTTTTGCCACAGTGATCATGCACAAGCAGCTCACAGGGGCGGTCAGCGAGGAGCCGTTTGCGTGTGAGGCGCTTTTGGTGCCGGGCAGTATCGTCGTCGGGGATGGGCATACTTTCATATTTCTTGGCTATGCAAAGGATCCGCGCGACGTGGCGCGGCTTGGCCTGAAGCGCGCGCCGCTCAGAATGCTCACTGTCGAGGCCGAGGGGCACGCGACAAGATCGGTTGGGATATTTTACAGGAAGATGCTTTATGAGCTGATGGGCAGCGGCTGCGATCTGTCGAAGCGGCTGAAAATTCTGAAGCCCCGCCGCAGTTGACAGTGATTCCATCCCGGCATAGCATTCTTGTCGCAAACACTTCAAGAAACGGGGGCATGCACAAATGAGCCACCATGAATGTACCTGTCCAAAGGACTTTGCAGCCGAGGCCCGCGATATCGTGGGCGCGTGCGGCGGCGGCAGGGAGCAGGCAATCCCGGTATTACAGGAAATCCAGAAACGATACGGCTTTCTGCCCAAGGAATTGATGCGCGAAATCTGCAAGATCGCGGATTTTTCGGAGGCGCAGCTTTACGGGGTGGCCACTTTTTATTCGCAGTTCAGATTCAAGCCGCGCGGAAAATTCGCGCTCAAGGTTTGTGTCGGCACCGCCTGCCATGTGGCGGGTGCCGGCGCGGTTGTTGATGCCCTTTGTGACGAACTCAAGGCAAAGGTGGGCGATACGACCGGGGACGGCCGTTTTTCGATCGAAACAGTGGCCTGTCTCGGCTGTTGTTCGCTCGCGCCGGTGATGATGATAGGCGAGGATACCGTGGGCTATCTTGATCCGCTCCAGATCAAAAAAACCCTGACCAAGGCAAGTGAGAAGCAAAATGCATAAGGTGATCGTCGGACTTGGCAGTTGTGGAATCGCCGCCGGAGCCCGCGCCGTATACGAAACCTTTAAAGCGCAGATCGCAGGCGGGGAGCTGGCCGAGAAGGTTAAGCTTGAGATCACCTCCTGCGTGGGCATGTGCTACTGCGAGCCCCTTGTGGAGGTTGTCGACAATGACGGCAGGCGCACGCTGTACGGCAGGATAGACGAGAAAAAAGCCGCCCGTATTTACGAAGAGCATGTTGTCCGCGGCAGGCCCGCCGCCGATCTTGTTGTTGACCCGTCCGCCGCCGGAAGCGATGCCCATGCTTTTTTGAGCCGGCAGAAAAAAATCGTTCTTCGCAACTGCGGTGTGATTGACCCCGAGTCGCTGGACGCCTATATCGCGGTCGGCGGATATGAGGCGCTTCGCAAGGCTGTTGCGATGGATCGCAAAGCGGTTATCGAAACGGTCAAGCGTTCCGGCGTGCGCGGGCGCGGCGGCGCGGGATTCAGTACGGGGCTTAAATGGCAGTTTGCCTTTGACGCTCCCGGAGAAAAAAAATATGTCGTGTGCAATGCCGACGAGGGCGATCCGGGCGCATTCATGGACCGTTCCACGCTTGAGGGTGATCCACACTCGGTTCTTGAGGGGATGATAATCTGTGCCTACGCGGTCGGCGCGCAAAAGGGCTACATATACTGCCGTGCCGAATACCCGCTTGCCGTGCACCGGCTCAAGATCGCGATCAGGCAGGCGTCAGCGCGCGGATTTCTCGGAAAAAATATTCTTGGCGCCGGATTTGATCTCGCGCTGGTGGTCAAGGAGGGCGCCGGAGCCTTTGTGTGCGGCGAGGAGACGGCACTGATGGCTTCGATCGAAGGACATCGCGGCATGCCCCGCAAGCGGCCGCCGTTTCCGGCGCAGTCCGGGCTTTTCGGCTGCCCGACCAACATCAACAACGTCGAGACTTATGCCAACATCCCGTGGGTTATAACAAACGGCGCCGACAAATTTGCCGCGATCGGCACCGAGAAAAGCAAGGGATCGAAGGTGTTCGCCCTTGCCGGCAAGATCAAGCGCGGAGGTCTGGTCGAGGTTCCGATGGGCATAACCATCGGTGAGATCGTTGAAGAGATCGGCGGTGGTTCGAATACCGGGCGCCCCCTCAAGGCGGTGCAGCTTGGCGGTCCGTCGGGCGGCTGCATACCGGCGTCGATGTTTGACACGAAGGTGGATTACGACGAGGTCACGCGTACGGGGGCAATCATGGGCTCCGGCGGCATGCTTGTGATGGACGAGACCACCTGCATGGTCGATGTCGCAAGATTTTTTCTGCAGTTCACGCAAACCGAATCGTGCGGCAAGTGCACGTTTTGTAGGATCGGCACCATGCGCATGCTTGAAATCCTCAATCGCATAACCGAAGGCAGGGGCGCCATGGCGGATCTCGACGCGCTGGAATCGCTTTCGTCCGACATCATCAAAGGATCGCTTTGCGGTCTCGGGCAGACCGCGCCCAACCCCGTGCTTACGACTCTCAAGTACTTCCGTGACGAATATGTCGAACATATCGGGCAAAAGAAATGCAGGGCGGGAGTCTGCAAGGCGCTCATAAAATACCGGATCAAGGACAACTGCAATGGCTGCACCGCTTGCGTGAAAGTCTGTCCGACAAACGCGATTACGGGGCAGCGCAAACAGCAGCATTCGATAACCCAGGACAAATGCGTCAAATGCGGCCGTTGTTATCTGAAATGCAATTTTGACGCGATAGTGGTGGAATGATCATGGCGAGCACAGTGAAGATAAGAATTGATGGCAGGGATTTCAACGTCGATGCCGGCCTTACCGTGCTTAAGGCGGCCGAAAAGCAGGGCTTCAGGATTCCGACGCTTTGCAGCTGCAAGGATCTTGCGCCTTTCAGTTCGTGTTTTGTCTGTCTTGTCGAGGTCAGGGGCGCAAAAGGTTTTGTTCCGGCCTGCAGTACGCTTGTTTCCGACGGGATGGATATTTCAATAGAAAGCGCCGTTGCCCGGCGTGCGCGCAAAACCGCTCTTGAGCTTCTGGTTTCCGATCATCTTGGTGATTGCGAGGCGCCGTGCGTGTCCGCCTGTCCCTCACGCGTTCCCATCCGTGATTTTCTGGCGCTTGCCGCCAAGGGTGAGTATATCAAGGCCGCCCAAAAAATCCGCGAGACGATGCCGTTTCCCGGTTCGCTCGGGCGGGTGTGCCCGAGGTTTTGTGAAAAAGAGTGCCGCCGCACCCGGGTGGATGAGGCTGTTTCGATTTGCTACATGAAACGTTTTGTTTCCGACATGGAGATCAAGGCCGGTGGGCCTTTCATGCCGGCGCCGGGCAGTCCTACGGGCAAGAGTGTCGGCATAATCGGCGCTGGTCCCGCCGGGCTTAGTGCGGCATATTTTCTCCGGCTTCAGGGCCACGACGTCACGATTTATGAGCGGCAGAAGGATGCGGGCGGAATGATGAAATGGGGCATTCCGGATTACCGTCTTCCGCCTGATATCCTGGCAAAGGAGTGCGGTGCCATCATCGGAATGGGCGTGGAGGTCAAATACGGAGTGAATGTCGGAAAGGACATCATGTTTGATGAGATCAGTAAAAAACATGATGCCGTATTTCTTGCCATTGGCGCGCAAAAAACAAGTGATATGCCCATTGAAGGCCGCACTTCGCGCGGAGTGGTTTCAGGCGTGGAGTTTCTTGATGCCATTGCAAAGGGCGGGAGGCCCGAGGTCGGAGACAAGGTCATTGTTGTCGGTGGAGGCAATACCGCCATGGATGCCGCGCGCTGTTCAGTCCGTCTTGGCGCCGAAGTCGTGATTGTTTACCGCAGAAGCGAAAAGGAAATGCCCGCCAATGCCTTCGAGGTCGAAGAGGCAAAGCATGAGGGCGTTAAGTTCGAGCTGCTTTCAGTTCCGGTCAAGGTGCGCGAAGAGGGCGGCAGGCTGTATTTTACTTGTCTTCGGATGGGGCTTGGCGCCCCGGACGCGAGCGGCAGGCGCCGTCCGGTTCCGATTGACGGGTCGGATTTTATTATTGAAGCCGACACCTGTATCACGGCAATCGGGCAGCAGGTTGACGGCAGTATCGCGGACAATACAAGCCTCAAACTCACCAAGTGGGGCACGCCGGAATACGATATTCATACCATGCAGACCTGTTTGCCGGGGGTTTTTGTGGGCGGGGATGGGGCGACCGGCGCGGATGTCGCCGTTAGGGCCGTGGATGCCGGTCGGCGTGCGGCATGTTCAATCGGTCAATTCCTGCGTGGAGAAAAAGTCACCGGCGAGGCCGTAAAATTCAACTCTTCGATGGGGCCTCTTGACAAGGTTCCGGCGGAGGTTTTTGCGGGATTTTTGAAACAGCAGGTCACGCGCATGCCGATGCTCGTGGCGGAAAAGCGCACAAAAACATTTGAAGAGGTTGAAACCGGCTTTACCGTGGACGGCGGCGGTCATGAGGCGAAACGCTGCCTTGGTTGCGGCTGTGTCGAGGCCGATGACTGCAAGCTCAGGGAGTATTGCACCGAATATGCGGTTGATCAGAATCGCTACGCCGGGAAGCGGCGCGGCTACGAAAATGATTCCACGCATCCAATTGCCGTGCTTGAATCGGGCAAGTGCATCAACTGCGGAATTTGCGTGAGGCTGCTCGAAGAAGATGGTTCGCATTCTCTGGGATTTATAGGAAGGGGTTTTGACACCCGCATCAAGCCCCCGTTTGAAAAGCTTTTATCTGAAACCGGTACCGCAGGACTTTCTTTTGCGTCGGATGCCTGCCCCACGGCCGGAATAGCCGACCGGAAGAAATACGAAACGAAACATGTGGGTATTCCGGGCGTTTCAAAATGACGCATGATGCTTGCTGTGGCATTAAAAAAATTCTCATGTGAGAATTGATTACTGGCGGACAAATCAATGAAGATCATATCGCTTTCAAAAAAATTCGGTTCCACGCTCGGGCAACGCAGTCGCGCGGCCGAGCTTCGTGAAGAAGTCATGAATCTTGATCATCCTCTTCAGCTCGATTTTTCCGGCGTCAAGATCATCAGTTATACTTTTGCCGAAGAATTCTTCGGAAAGCTTGCCTGCCAGTTCGGTGAAAGCATCTTCAAGCAGAGGATACTTGTCAAAAACGTGAGACCCGAAAGCCAGTCGGTAATTCACGCGGCAATCCGCTGCCAGCCCAAAAACGACGTCGCCTGATGATGCTTGTTGGCTAAACGCGCTTGTTCAAGGTATAGCCATTCATAATAGTAAATTTATTCAGAAAGGGGCTGGTGATGTCCTGTCAATTTTTTATCACGGGTTTTCCGGGTTATATTGCTTCACGTCTGATCAGGGATCTTGCCAGAAAACATCCCGGGTCGGTTTTTGAGCTGCTTGTTCACACGAGCCAGGAGGGCAGGGCCCGTGCTTCGGTGCAGGAACTTTGCGCCGCCGGAATTCCTGAAAATTCCATGAGAATACATGTCGGCGACATAACAAAGGAGGGGCTTGGGCTCATGCCCGCCGTGCTTGGCGGGCTTGGCACGAGGCTGACACACGTTTTTCATCTGGCGGCGGTATATGATCTTGCAGTTCCGGAAGCGTTCGCCCGCAGCGTCAACGTCGATGGAACCGCCAATATGAATTCGTTTGTCAAAGGGTGCAAACAGCTTGAGCGTTACGTGTATTTCAGTACCTGTTATGTGTCCGGCAATCGGGTCGGGAAAATTCTTGAATCCGACCTTGAAAAGGGCCAGGGCTTCAAGAATCATTACGAGTCAACGAAGCATGAGGCTGAACGGATGGTGCGCGCGCTCATGCCGTCGATTCCTGTTACGATAATCAGGCCGTCGATAGTTGTCGGTGATTCAAAAAGCGGAGAAACCGCAAAGTACGATGGTCCCTATTTTATGATGCGTCTTCTTGGCCGGTTCCGGTTTCTGCCGCTGCCTTATTTCGGCAAGCCGCGGGTCAAGCTCAATCTTGTTCCGGTTGATTATGTCGTCGAGGGCACCGTTTATCTGGCGTTTGCTGCGGCTGCAGCCGGGAAAACCTATCATCTTGCCGATCCCGATCCTCTCTGGATGGTGGAAATTTATGAGCTGATCTACGATGCGATCAGGGGCGGGAAGCCGGCATGGACGCTGCCGGTTGCGCTTGTCAAGGCGTCGCTTTCGTTCCGGCCGCTCCGTGCAATCATGGGCGTGCCGAGGGAACTGATTGATTATTACGAATGTGATGCGCTGTACGACACTTCCAATGCGGTCGCCGATCTCGGGCGTGCCGGCATCAAGTGTCCTTCCCTGGTGGATTATTTTCCGGTGTTGGTTGAATATTTCAAGAAGCATGGCTCGGATCCGGACAAGATCATCAGGGTCAAATAACTGGAGGAAATGATCATATGGAACGCATTGTCGAGTGTGTACCTAATTTCAGCGAGGGCCGCAGGCCGGAGGTGATTGAAGCAATCCTGGCAGAGATCACAAGCGTGCCCGGCATCGTTCTTCTTGAGAAGGAAATGGATGCCTCTCACAACCGGGCTGTTGTGACTTTTGTGGGCGATCTTGAGCCTTGCGGAGAGGCGGCGTTCAGGGCTCTTAAAAAAGCCATGCAGCTTATTGATCTCACCAAACACCAGGGGGAGCATCCAAGAATGGGTGCAATGGATGTGTGTCCGTTCATTCCGGTCTCCGGTGTTACCGAGCAGGAGTGCATAGAGCTTTCAAGGCGGGTGGCAAAGCGCATTGCCGACGAGCTCGGGATACCGACGTATCTGTATGAGATGGCGGCGCTTCGTCCCGACCGGACCGATCTTGCCGTAATCCGCAAGGGGGAGTTTGAGGGGCTGCGCGAGGCGGTAAGAACTGATCCTTCGCGCGCACCTGATTTCGGGCCCCGCGAGCTTCATCCGACTGCGGGAGCAACGGTGGTCGGCGCGCGTTTTCCGCTAGTGGCTTACAATGTGAATCTCGCCACTACTGACGTTGAGGTTGCAAAAAAAATCGCCAAGACCCTTCGTTTCCGCGACGGCGGATACAAATATGTAAAGGCAATGGGATTCAAGATCGAAGAAAAAAACTGCGCCCAGGTTTCGATGAACATGACAAACTATACCGGCACTCCTCTTCATCGTGCCTATGAGGCTGTGAAACGGGAAGCGGCAAGGTATGGCGTTATGACCCGCGAGAGCGAGATAGTGGGCCTTGTACCGCAGCAGGCTTTGATTGATACGGCGCTTTGGTATCTGCAGCTTGAATCGTTCAAGAGCGTTCAGATTCTCGAAAACCATCTCAAGCCGGGCCAGAGCATGGCCGGGTTTCTCGACGATCTTGCGGCCCCCGCCCCCACTCCGGGGGGCGGTTCGGTGGCGGCGCTTTCGGGTGCGATCGGCGTTTCGCTGCTTTCGATGGTGGCCGGACTGACGATCGGCAAAAAAGGATATGAGAGCGTGAGTGACCGGATGGTTGAGATCAAAGCGGTTTTGGGTCCGATGCGTGGCCGGTTTTCGGATGCGGTTCAAAAGGATGCCGGGGCATTTGACGCGGTTATGGCGGCTTTCAAGCTGCCAAAGGGCACCGATGCCGAAAAGGATGTGCGCACGCGGGCCGTGCAGGAGGCCACGCGCGGCGCGTGCGAGGTGCCGCTCGGCGTGATGCGGCTTGCAGCAGCGGCCCTTGGGCTTTGCGCCGAGGTGGCCGAAAAGGGCAATCGTAATTCAATAACCGATGCCGGCGTGGCCGGGCACGCGCTTTATACGGCGCTAAGAGGCGCGCACCTCAATGTGCTTGTCAATCTCGGTTCCCTCAAGGATCAGGCTTATGTTTCGAGCGTGCGCGAGGAAAGCTCGCGTCTTCTGAAACAGGGACGCGAGCTTTCGATCGTGGTTGAGAATACGGTCGAGAAAGGCATTGTCGGCTGATTTGTTCAGCCGGTTTTGAGTATTGCCTTAAGGTCCTGTTCGGCTCCGGTGACGGGCATGATATTGAACTTGTCCTGCAGCACCTTCAGCACCGCAGGGGTAACAAATGCCGGGAGGCTCGGTCCGAGCCGTATGTTTTTGATGCCCAAGTGCAAAAGGGAGAGCAGGATGACAACCGCTTTTTGCTCGTACCATGACAGCACCATCGAAAGCGGCAGGCTGTTCACGTCGGTATTGAAAGCCCTGGAAAGCGCTACGGCAATCTGAATTGCCGAATAGGCGTCATTGCACTGTCCGATGTCGAGAAGGCGCGGTATGCCGTCAATTTCGCCGAACTCAAGTTTGTTGAATCTGAATTTTCCGCAGGCAAGCGTGAGAATGACGGTGTCTTTCGGAGCCTGCTGTGCAAAATCAGTGTAATAGTTGCGGCCGCTTTTCGCCCCGTCGCAGCCACCGACAAGAAAGAAGTGCTTGATTCTGCCGGTCTTGACCGCATCGACAATCTTGCCTGCAACCGACATGACGGCATTGCGTGCAAAGCCGATTGTGATCTGCCTGTCCGGCTCGTCCTTTGAAAAGCCCGGCGAGGCAATTGCGGCTTCGATGAGCGGCATGAAGTTGCGGTCTTTTATATGGGCGACTCCCGGCCAGCCGACGAGTCCGCTAGTGAATATGCGCGCCTTGTAGGTGTCCTTCGGGCGCTGGATGCAGTTTGTGGTCATGAGTATTGCGCCCGGAAACTGGTCAAACTCCTTGGCCTGGTCCTGCCAGGCCCCGCCGAAATTGCCTGCAAGGTGCTTGTATTTTTTCAGGCCGGGGTAGGCGTTGGCAGGAAGCATCTCTCCGTGCGTGTAGACATTGATGCCGCGCCCGTCGGTTTGTTTGAGAAGTTCTTCAAGATCCTTGAGGTCGTGTCCCGAAACAAGGATTGCCTTGCCCTTCACTGCGGCTGTCCTGACGCGGGTGGGTTCCGGATGACCGTATGCACCGGTGTTTGCGGCATCAAGGAGTTCCATGGCCTTGATGTTCATTTCGCCGGTGCGCAGCGCCAGCTTGAAGAGCCCTTCAATAGTGGGGGCGGGATCGGTCAGCGCATCAAGGGCTTCGGCAAAGAAAGTAAAAACCTCATTGCTTTCCTTGCCGAGGATCATTGCGTGGTCCACATAGGCGGCCATGCCCTTGAGGCCGTATGTGATGAGTTCTTGGAGGCCTGTAATATCGTCGCCAAAAGCGGATTTTCTTCCGGCGATTGACAGTTCTTCCGATTGTTTTACCAGTCCGCTGAGCCCCGGCTCGGGCTGCCACACGGCGGGACCATAGAGTTTTTCCACGGGTTTTGCGGCGCGTGCGCTGGCATCTTCATACGTAGATCTGGCACTGTCCCTGAGTCTCAGGGTTTTGTTGATTGTTGACTCGATTGCTGCAGAGTCAAAGTTGACGTTGGTAACAGTCGTGAAGAGGGCTTCCACAATGCCGGCATCGATTTCCCTGTCGCGCGATCCGAGGTCCGCGCTTCTTCGTGCGTACATTGCAACGCCTTTTGTTATGTGCAGAAGCGCATCTTGCAGTGCCGCGGTTTGTGCGTCTTTTCCGCAAACGCCCGCGGTTGTACAGCCCTGGCCTTTTGCGGTTTGCTCACATTGGTAACAAAACATGCTCATATCATTTTCTCCTCTATAATGGTTCCGTCAACGCCGATCATGTGAACTTCGAGCGGAATCCCGGGCGTAACGAGATTCCTGGCCTCTATCGCGGCGTGGGCAATGCCTCCGCAGCAAGGAACTTCCATCCTGAGAACGGTGATTCGCGAAGGATTGGCGGCGGCAAACACCTGTTTCAGTTTTTCTTTGTAAAATCCGAGGTCATCGAGTTTGGGGCAGCCCACCAGTACGGATCTTCCTTCAAGGTATCTGGGGTGAAAGTCCGCCACAGCAAAGGGGACGCAATCAGCGCATACGAGAAGGTCCGCATTTTTCAAAAATGGCGCGTGTACCGGAACAAGCTTCAATTGTACCGGCCAGTGCCCGAGTGAAGAAGGCTGTTCGTTGCAGCATGACCTTTGGGATGTGTCTGGTGCGGGTGGTTTCAGGCTGCGCATTGCGGTGCCCGGGCAGCCGCAGGGAAGCGGATCCGGCGCTTCATCAAAGGCATCGGCTTCCCGCTCTTCGATCGTTATTGCATCCAGGGGGCAATGGCCGATGCATGCCCCGAGTCCGTCGCAATGTGATTCGCGAACGAGTTTTGCCTTGCCTCCGATGATTTTGATGGCGCCTTCGTGGCAGGCGTTTGCGCAGATGCCGCAGCCATCGCATTTGTCTTCGTCTATTTTTATTATTTTTCGTTTGAGTTTCATGCCCCGGCCCCTTTTGTGGTTCGTGTGGCGTGCAGATCGGAAAGCCTCGTCGAGGCGAGCTGCTGTCGTACTTTATTGTCAACCGAACAAAGAAGGTCTCCCAGAATGCATGATTTGCCGCCGCAAACCGGTTTTTGGAGCAGGCACTCCGTGGGTTTGAGCGATCCGCTTATCGCCTCGTAAACATCAAGCAGGGTGACTTTTTGCGGATTTTTAGAAAGCACAAAACCCCCGGTAGGCCCTCTGATCGAGCGGGTGATGCCTGTGGTGGTCAAGCGCTGCAGTACTTTGGCGAGATGTGCGTTTGATACGCCGAGTGATTTGGACATCCTGCTTACGGCATGCGGTGAATCAGGTGTTTCGGCCATAATATATGCCGCATGCAGCGCCAGCGATGCGGCTTCCGATATTTTGATTATTCCTGCCATCGGGCCCCCCTTTGGTTGTTATATGGGTAAACATATACCTATTTACTTAAAAGACAAGCAAAAAAATACGGATAAAATGCGCTGGCGCTTGATATTCGTAGTCATTATAGTTGATTTACCGGCATGCTCGCGTGGTGGAACTGGCAGACACGCTGGTCTTAGGAACCAGTGCCGCAAGGCTTGGAGGTTCGAGTCCTCTCGCGAGCACCATTAAATAGGCATTTTTCGTTTAAATTAAAAAACACAGGTAGATGGAATCAGGGTAACTGGTAGACGCGGCTACTCATTGCTTGCCAGTTTCTTCGGCTCAAACTCGAAGACTACCTTGTCGTATAGTGGTTCTGGCGTCATTTTTTCCCGGTTGCCGTTTTTAATTGTTTTTAGTTTTATCAGTCCGATATCCGCCAAGGCTTTTACATCCCTCAAGACGTTTGCTTGGTCTTTTTTCATTACTTGCGCCAGTGCATAAATGGATTTCGGCTTGTGTTCAACGATGGCAGCGAAGACATCAAAGCGGCTCTTTGGCATTATCTTGAGCATTGTGTCCATGCTGTCACAAATCAATTCATTCTCGCGTATGTCCGGCTTGCCGGTCTTGAGTGCCAGATTCATGGCTGCCAGAGCCTTTTTGTGAGGATTCTTTTCGTATCTGAATGTGAATATCTTCATTTGGTCACTCCTTATATATCAAAATCGCCAAAGACTTCTCTTATGGCTGAAAAGAACAGGCCTTGTGCGTCATCAACGGATGTCCACTTGATTGGCGTGGGCTTGCCGTTGTTGATGTGAATGTGGGCACCCTTCGGGTCATGACAGTCAAAAAGCACCTTGAGCGAATCGTCATCCGGGTCAAAAGCTATCCAACTGAAGCGCAATCCTTCTGGATAGCTGTCCGGGTGTCCCGGCGGGAGCCGGAACAAGTCCATGTAGACCATGACAACACGTCCGCTTTTGCATTCGACTACAAACCGGGTCTTGAAAAGAAGCGTCGCATCCACTATTGAAGATTAAAACATATATGTATAAGATTACAAGTATGTTGTATGTGACTGGTATGGGCTTGAATTCTTAGTCCTTTTTACAGGAGCCAGTGCCGCAAGGCTTGGAGGTTCGAGTCCTCTCGCGAGCACCAGATGTTTATGCCGCTTTTGCCCCGGGTTTGCCGCCGCCGGGCCGGGCCAGTGATGCCCGCATGTTGTCAATTCTGAGCTTCTTGTTTTCATCCATCAGCTTGCTGATTTCGCTTTTGAGGCGCCTTTCTTCTTTTTGCAGTGCATCTGTACGCGCGGCCGAGCGTTCGGCCTCTTTTTTGGCGTCTGTTGCGGATTTTACCGCCATCTCGAGTTTTTTACGCATGTCTTCCGAACTGGCCGTGTTGGCGCCCCGGTCACGTTTGCTGGCCTCGAGTTTTTCCATGAGCATCACGTTGGCTTTCTTGAACTCCTCAACCTGTTTTTGCGCCTGTCCGAGTTTTCCCTTTATTTGCGTGAACTCTTCGTACGACGGTCCCTTGGCTTTTACCCCCGTTCCGGTATCCACGGTTGACGTGGATCTAAGTTCAATCATTTTTTTCTGAAGTTGGGCGTTCTCCTCTTTCATCGTGTTGAGCAGTTTCTGGGTGGTTTCATTTTTTTGTTTGAGCATGGGCACTTCTTCTGCGGCACGCTGGTAAGGCTTCATCTTTTCCATCATCTCCTGTGCCTGCGCAAGCTGGTCCCTGAGATGATTAACCGCAAAAGTCTTTTGTTTGATCAAGTCGTCGCGGCGCCGCAGCTCCTCCTGGAAGGCGGTTTCCCTGATTTTGAATTCATGCTCCTTCTGTTTGATGGATTGATTCAGCTTTTTCGCAAGTTCGTTCAGACGGGCTTTTTCGTTTGTCAGCTCGGTCATCAGGCCGTCCACCCATGCCTTGGCTTTTGTGCTCTTTATCTCCTCTTTTATGCGGGTGGATTCCTCACGCGCGTTTTGGACCATCTTGTTGAACTTGCCTCTTTCAATCTCCCTGACCAGTTCGTCCGATTCGTTTTCAGGATCTTCCCGGTCCGGTTTTTGCGCCGCCCCGCTGCTTATGACAATATTCTGCTCCTGCTGGCCGGTTATGGTTGATGCCGGGGCGGAATCATAGGCAGGACTGCTTTGTAGCTTCTGTTGTTCCAGCATGGTCTGCAGTTTCATTATCTGTTCCTGCTGCTTGCGGATCTGATCCTGTTGCCGCTCGAATTGCTCGCGCTCGCGCTCGGCGCGTTCATCCTGCGCCTTTCTGGCCGTTGTATCCTGCTTCTCCTCCTTGCCGCCTCCCCACAACCAGCTGCTTTTTTTCTTTTCTTCGGGTTTTTGCTCCGGCGAGGGAACCCGGATCATGGTCTGGTCGGTTTCAAATTTGTTATGACCGGGTATTCTTATCTCCTGTTGGTTTGTTTCGGGCGGTATTGCAATTGCTGCGGGCCGTGCCGCTTCCTCCTGTTTGTTTTTGAAGGGCCAGATTTTCCCCATCAATCCTTTTTGGGCTTGTTCCTCCTGCCGGGGAACAATTACGGCAGCGCCTTCCGGTTTTTTTTCATCGCCAAGTCTTATATTAAATGATGGTTTTCGTTCTTTTTCGGCTTCAAGCATTGCAATCTTTTTTTGCAGTTCGCTTATCTGATTGAGATATATCTGGGAGACATTTGTGTCAGGTGCCGCGCTGGCCGGCTTTTGCTGTGAAAGGTCCCTGAATTGCCCCTGAGTTTTGTGTTGCTCTGCGGCTTGGCGGATTTCCGGTCCGTCAGCTTGGTCCGTATTTGTAGTGCCGCCCGCGTTTTTGAGCACGATTTTTGTTCTATCCTGGGTTTCAACGGGTCCGCCGGAACTTTTGAGTCGTATTGTGGTTTTGTCTTTTTCCGGCAGTTTGGAGTCTATTGTGATGATCTGCTCTTCTTCATTCTTGTCCGGCGCGGCGGGCTCTTTCTTTCTTGTAAGAAGATTGTTGAAAAAACCGGTTTTCTTCTGTTTCGGGTTCTTGTCGGCCTTGAGTCTGATGACGGTATCATCCGTTTTCAGGTCCTGCTCCCCGCCTTTGACTACAATTTTCTCATCCCTTAAAACGTCGGATTTATTGCCGATCTTTGTTCTGGTGTTGTCGGGGGACTGGGCCTGTCCTTTTACTTTTGTTTTGAAGTCATCATTGGCGCCCCCCCCTTTTACAGTGGCTT
>Ga0208375_1001450_pt1 | contig 26534 bp, 25 predicted proteins | sample RifOxyD1_FD_184038 | JGI IMG/M metagenome (GOLD analysis project Ga0208375, IMG submission 184038) | Soil microbial communities from Rifle, Colorado - Rifle Oxygen_injection D1 (SPAdes) | ecosystem: Environmental > Terrestrial > Deep subsurface > Rock core/Sediment | place: Rifle, Colorado...
GGGGCTTCGCTTCGGCTCGGGCGAGGCGGAATTCCCCCCACACCCCCCTTCCGCCTCGCCCTCGCTTCCGACGGCAATTTTTTTGGCGGAATTTTCTTATGGATTTTTAACCAATTTTATCATTTCGTCAATTGACGATTTCAATTCTTGCGGCGTGTATCCGCCATTGCTTGTGTTTTCCGGATGATGAATCGAATTTCTGACGAAAGTAAGCAAAGTCACATCTTCCAACTGTTGAGCTTTCCCATTTGTTATTTTAGCCCATTTTTTCGATTTTGTAATGCTTTTGCCGACAAAATATGTTTCAACTTGATCAATCGTATATTTTTGTTGTTTTTCCTGTATATATCCATAAAGCTCGTTGTGAAATTCAATTGTCGGCAAACCATACGCTGAATAATTTATTTCACCCCAAGACGGACTCCACGGAAACAACCCGAATTGCGAGCCGGTATTTTCAACGACAACTCCATTTTCGGAATTTTTTGTAATCAGCAATTCAATTTGAGAATTTTTTAAACAGTTTTTGAAAAAATAAGGCGAGTGAGTGGAAATAAAAACTTGATTTGCTTTTGAAAACTCAATTAAATACTGGACTAATTTTTCTTGCAGACGAGGGTGCAAATGTAATTCCGGCTCGTCAATTAAAACGATGATATTTTCTTTTGATAATGAAGCTAAGGTTTCCAAAAACAACAAAGAAATTATCATCTCAACGCCCGAGCCGAGAGTCGTTACTGGCAAATCAAGTTTTTCCAGTTTTTGCGAAAGAAAAGCATTATCAAATGGGGCGTGGCAATCAATAAAAGACAGGTCAACATTCCCGATTTCAAAATTTTTCAGTTTTGCGTTTAACGCCTCAAAACTTTTTTTGAGCGATGCCTCATCTATTTTGCTGATAATTTCCTTTTCAAACTTGCTTTTCTTCGCAAAAAAATTTTCCTCGCCTTCCGCAACTTCTTCGTCCCTAACACCTTTTGAAAACCGCCAATTGAAATCGTCAAAAACAGAAGAAATAGAAGAATTAAAACCTTTTTGCAATTGCCGTTCTCTGTTTTTCCCGAAATAAAAACTTTTGGGAAATTTCTCTAATTCTGCTTGAGACAAAGCAAGCCGTCGTTCATCAAATTCAAATTTCGTTCCACTTTTTCTTTGTATTTCCCAGCCCTTATCATTATCTTTTGCTCTATTCGGAATAACATAATGGGTTAATACGACAATATCAGAAAACGCTTTGCCCGCCGCCGCTTTATCTCTCTTTTTAATCTCTAAATAAACGCCGTTGCATTCAACTTTTTGCGAAGTATATCCGTCTGGCAATGAAGCGGTAAAATTTTCGTCAAATTCAATTTTAATAACAATCGGCTCGTCAGAACCATTATAAAAATCAGTGTGCTTTATTCGCCCAGATAAAAAATAAGGTGAAAGGGCAAAATTAACCGCTTCAATAATTGAAGTTTTTCCAGTAGCATTGTCGCCGATAAAAATAGAAAGCTCTTTTGAATTGAGAGTTTGTTCTTTTATACACCGAAAATTATTTATGGTTAATTTTGATATTTTCATATTCGTGTACTTAAAAACTCCTTTATCCTACTTTGCGCAAGCGCAACATACTTTTCGTCTTTCTCAATACCAATCCATTTTCGCCCCAATGCTTCCGCTACAACGGCAGTTGTTCCACTGCCCATAAACGGATCAAAAACTAAATCGCCTTTATTGCTCGCTGTTAGTAAAATTTGCTGGATAAGTTTCAACGGCTTTTGTGTTGGGTGCGCTTTTATGCCGTTTTCATCTTTCAATCTTTCTTTTCCTTTGCAAAGTCCAAAGACCCAATCGGTATCTTTCATTTGAATACCGCCGTTCATTTTCTTTAAAAATTCGTAATTGAAAGTATATTTTTTGCAATCCTTATTTTTCACAGACCAGATTATTGTTTCGTGATTGTTAGTGAAACGGCGACCATTCAAATTCGGCAGAGCGTCAGTTTTTACCCATATCACATCATTCAAAAACCAAAGCCCTAAATTTTGCATTATTGTCCCAACTCGGAAAATGTTGTGGTACATTCCAATAACCCAAAATGTGCCTGTTGGTTTCAAAATTCTTTGGCACTCTTTAATCCAATTTTCAGTAAAATTATCATAATCTTCATATCCTTCAAATTGATCCCAATCATTATCAACCGGAATAATTTCGGAGCCGTCGGCTCTTTTTAAGCGTTTTCCTTTTGGAAGCTGTAAATAATAAGGTGGATCGGCAAAAATTAAATCAACGGAATCATCGGGAAGTTTTTTCATTTCCTGTATGCAATCGCCGTTTATGATTGTGTTGATAAATTTTTGCATACGACATCAAAAATTATAAATGACGAGGTGCTCAACATCTCTATCATTTCTGCCTTTAACATTATAGAGATAGGTTTTGTCGAATTTATCAATTTTTATTCCTTTCTTATTTTGGTATAAACTCGAAATAAAAGGTGTGTTTTTGATTATAAGAATAAAGTTTGCTTTTGTGTCATAAAGACACTTCGCCAATCTTTCTTGATCTTTTTTATCAAAAGATTTTTTCTCATAATTACTGAAATCAGTATCATACGGAGGATCAAGAAACATGAAATCGTTTTTTGAAAATTGATACCCATTAAAAATCTTTTCAAAATCCTGATTTTTGATAACAGTATTTTTAAAAAGGTTCTTTACTTCATCGCTAAATATAGAATCAACTTTTCCGCGAAAATCTTTTGTATTATATGCAATGCCACCATACGGAATATTGAAATGTCCGCTTTTATTAAAACGAAACATTGAACCGTAACAAAACTCTCTGATGAAATAGTAATTGGCGATTTTTTTAGGCAAACTGATTTTATATTTATTGCCGTTGAAATTCATCACATCTCGAAAGTGCATATAAAATCCGCTTCTAAATGCCGTTTCAATATTTTTTTGAAGATCGCCCTCGGGCAATTTTCCTCTTTGCTTTTCAATTTCTCTCGTCCTGCTAATTTTTGAAATTAAATTTGATGTAATCTGTTCTAATAGGTTTTGCTCGTCTAAACAAAACTTTTTTAGAAAAAGCCCGTTAAACCGATCCTCTTCTTTTTTGAGGATAGAATTTACCTGTTTCGATAATTCCGCTTTAGTAATCTCATCTTTTTTATATTTCTCATAGAGCTTGGTTATTTGATTTTCAAAAATGGTGATGTACTTGGGGATTTTTTCCCAATTTGTAGCATAGTCATATAATTCTTTTTTAAATTCCTCTCTATCGTTTTCTGTTTTGAGTAAGCTATAAAAATCAGTGAGTTCGCTACAAACATCATTGATAATTGCTTTTTTTGGCTTTAGTTGAAAGAAAACTGCACCCCCACCAAAAAATGGCTCGATATAACGATCAAAAGTAGGGATTAAATCCTTGATATAAGGAAACTCTTGCGTTTTGCCACCGGGCCATTTAATAAGTGTTTGCATATATAGATTATCCCAAATAAGTTTTTTTGATTGAATCTAGCGAAGTTTTAATAAGACCAGCCTTTTCTTTATAAGCTTCAAGCACAATGTTATATCCTTGATCTGATTTACATACAAAATCCCAAAAATCTTTTCCAATCAAAAGCTCATCATCAGCAAAAAACTGACGAACACGCTCTTGTCGCCATGGTTTACCTTCACCAAAACGATTATAAGCAGTAGCAAAAAATACTTTTATTTTTGTTTTATCTGGTAGAGTATTTGATAGTATTGCAAACTGTTCCAATAAAGCTTCTTTTTCTGAACGAGCTTTTTTATTATCAAGATCACCACCAATTTTTAGCTCAATCAAAAAGTTTTCTCCAGTTTCTTTATCAATCAAATAATAATCACTATCGTGTCTTTTCGTTACGAGTGATTGTTCTGTTGGTTTGGTTCGTAAAAATTGATAATCTTCCGTAGTTGGTGGAGTAATTTCTCGGCGTTTATATTTCTCTAATAATTCCGCAACATCTTGAGTTTGTTTAAGGCTAAGAGGCCCTGCAACACTTTGTTTAACTTCAAGTCAATTTTGCGATATTGATTGCCATTTTTTCTAACATATTGCCCAAAGAACTATCGAGCGAACGCACAAGAGCAGTGTAGTATTGTATTTCTGGTCCAAGAACTGCAATAAAAACATTGTGAATTTTCATATTTAAAGTACCCTCGGGATCTTCTAACTCACCCTCGTGTCTGCCCTGAAAACCCACTGCAAATGATTCTACGGAGGCATGAACAATTGATTTTATGGCTTCTTTTTTGTCTAAAGTATTGTTTGTCATATTTTTATTTTATTAAATCCTCAATTGGCACATTTAACGCTTTCGCGATTTTTTTAAGTGTATCAATAGTCGGATTATCTTGTTTGCCTGCCTCTATGTTAATTATCGTATTATTTGAAACATCGGCAAGCCGAGCTAGCTTCTCTTGCGACAAACCTAGTTTTTCCCTTATTCGTTTGATTTTACTTGACTCTACCATATTTTATTAGTAATATTAAATTGTGGTATAATTGAACTATGCTTAAACTTCATAACTACAATATAATATTACCAAAATATTTGGAAATAGTAAAGAAAAAAGGGAGCTCCTTTGTCTTTTCCGCGTTGGGAGGGTGGGACAAGGAAAAGAAAGAAAATTCCGCCAAAAAAATTGCCGTCGGAAGCGAGGACGAGGCGGAAGGGGGGTGTGGGGGGAATTCCGCCTCGCCCGAGCCGAAGCGAAGCCCCGCCGCCCTGCTCGTTCAGAGCAGAGTCCCGCAAAAAAGTTTTCTTTTCCTTTTAGAAGAAAAAATCGGGCGCGCGCAAATCAGAAAATGTGAAGAAAACTTTTTTGCTGGGTGGCGAGCGTCAGCGAGCGGCGGCGGAGCGGAGCGTCAAAGTTCGCAGTCCGGATTTTCGTCAAAAAAAGTTCGGATTTTAACCAAAAGGCACCGCATATGATTCGCAAGGACAGCCAGCGACTGTCCGCGCGAATTATCATTGCGCGTACAGGAGGATGATTTGAATGCCGGAAGCGCGACGGCACTGAGGCGGGGTCGCGGAATTTTTCAACAGAAAAATATCCGTGACCAAATCCTCCTCCCGCCGCCAATTTATAAAATTCCCAACCATCTGGTTGGGAATTTTATGTCTTACAAAAATTGTAAAAAACTCAAAGAAATGATAGAGTATCTTCGCTTATGGCAGAAAATACCAAAGAAAAAACAATAAAGGCAAGGCCGCCGGTGGTGGTTGTTTTGGGTCATGTTGATCACGGCAAAACCAAGCTTTTGGACACAATACGAAAAACCAAAGTTGCCGAAAAAGAATCAGGAGGAATTACCCAACATGTCGGCGCTTACCAAATAGACATAGCAACCAGCGACAAGCGGCAAGCGATAAAAAGAATCACATTTTTAGATACACCCGGCCATGAAGCATTTTCAGCTATCCGGTCGCGCGGGGCAAAGATCGCCGACATCGCCATTTTGGTTGTCGCCGCCGATGAAAGCGTAAAACCCCAAACCAAAGAAGCGATCAAAATAGTAGAAGCGGAGAAAATCCCGCTTATTGTGGCAATCAACAAAATTGACAAAGAAGGCGCCAATTCCCAAAAAGTCAAACAAGATTTGGCCGCCGAAAATATTCTCGTTGAGGACTGGGGAGGCAAAGTGCCATCAATAGAAATATCAGCCAAGGATAACCGGAATATTCCGGAACTGCTTGAAATGATTCTTTTGGTAGCCGAACTGGAAGAACTGAAAGAAGATACGGATTCTCCGGCAAGCGGAGTGATTATAGAATCCCGTCTTGATAAAAGACGGGGTTATCTCGCTTCGGTATTGGTGCAAAAAGGTATCGTTAAATTGGGCGATTGGATAGTGGCGGGAACAGTTATCGGTAAAATTAAATCAATGGAAGATTTCGCCGGCGCGCTCATAACGGAAGCCCGCCCTTCCCAGCCGGTCTTGATAACCGGCTGGCCTTCGGCTCCGAATGTAGGTAAAATTTTTGCCGTTACCGATTCAAAAGAAAAAGCATCCAGAATAGCCGAAGATAATGTTGATCTCACTCCCCTGTTTTTATTCATCAAGGAACCGATGCCGGAAATTTCCGAATCAACCGCCAAAAAAAGAATTCTTAATTTGGTTTTGAAAGCCGATTTTTCCGGTTCGCTTGAAGCCGTTGACTCCGCCCTAAACACAATTAAATCCGAAGAAGTAGGTTACAATGTGGTCAGATACGATATCGGCAATATTACCGAAGCCGATGTTAAATCAGCCATTCACTCCAATGGCCAAATTGTGGGATTCAGGGTTAACACGGAAGAATCAGCCCAAAAAATAGCCGACAAGGAAAGCGTTAAAATTTCCTCTTTTGATGTTATCTATGACTTGGTAGAATACATAAGAAAGGAGTTGGGCGGTTTATTGGAACCGGAGATAGAAAGAACCCAGCTTGGACGATTGAAGGTTTTGGCTACCTTTAAAAAAGATGCCCGTTCGCAGATTATCGGAGGTAAAGTTATGTCGGGGAAAATAACAAGGGGCGGCATCGTTGAAGTGTTCAGAAACGGGACAAAAATTGCGCTTGGAAAAATCGGCCAATTACAGCAAAACAAAGCGGACTCCTCCGAAGTAAAAGAAGGCCAGGAGGCGGGAATAAGATTTGATCCTCTGCCAAATCAACCGTCTCAAGAAATTAAAGAAGGCGACATTTTGGAGGTTTACGAGGAGAAAAAAATTGAAAGAACATTATGATGCCCAATTTAGGCCGGGTAGCCAAGCAGTAAGGCAAGGGTCTGCAAAACCCTTATACGCGGGTGCAATTCCCACCCCGGCCTCATAAAATTAAAAATAAATTTTGCGCTTTGATTTTTGCGCTTTAAATTTTTATGCCCGGGTGGTGGAATGGTATACACGAAGGACTTAAAATCCTTTGCCCGCAAGGGCTTGCGAGTTCGAGTCTCGCCTCGGGCACTTTATTGGACTTTTAGCATTCTCGCGTATCAATCTCCGTTTCTATTTCAGAAAATCTGCGGGTTCTAACATCGTCTAATTGCCCGTATAGAGAAATGGAAGTTTTTGTTAATGAGAAATAAAATCGTCTGAAAAAGAAACGGTTATTTGGTGGTTTGGTTGAAGTTCTAACCAATATGCTTCTTGATAAAAAACTGCCCCCAGGGGAGCAGCTCGAAAGATGGTTGCTTCGATTTTTAAGAATCTTCTTCTCCATACTCAATTTGTTGTTTTGAGATGATTTCTTGAATGTTGCCCGGTTTATCAATTGTCCAGTATTTCCAATGTGGTTTAATCCACCAGGAATGGAATATGATATTTACTCTGCCCTTAAAGAAAATCTCCATCAAATGGCCATCTAGCACGTGTCTCAAAAACGATCTTTTCGGCTCTGGAAGGTTTGTGTCGTAAGGATTGTCTGAAATGCCGCCGGGGATGTGCATCCTTCCGTCATCAAATATTCTTTCATATGCCAGAGAAAACCCCTTTTGGTAATCATCTAGAGGGAAATGAAACATGTCGTTTGAATCGATAAGCAGATACAAACCCGCTTTGTCTTTTTTAAAATCAAGCGCTCGGCCTTCTAATTTTTCATTTATTTTTACCGTACCGCCGGCTGACCCGACCAATCTAATATACAGAAAATCGGCGGAATAATTATCCAGGCATAATCTTAAATTCTTAAAGTCCAATTTCTTGGGCATCCAATATTGTTCCATTCGGTAAACTCCTGATATTGTTAAACAACTTATCTATCCTCACTTTAACAATATTAGCCGTTTTTGCAATGCAAAGCAGGTTCTAACATCGTCTACTAAAGTGCACCAAGATTGCAATTTTTTAAAGTCTATGCCATAAGATACTCATCTGCTCCTTAAAAAGACGGGGATAATAATGAAGCTATTTTGGATTTTTGGTCTTTTAGCTTCTTCCATTGTTCTTATTTCGTTTCTAATCGCATTGTCTGTATTTTCCAGCCCTTCTCTTTCATCCACGGATATGGATAAAGCTGTTTTTGAAATTTCAAAAAATCACGCCAAGGCCGGATTTATCGCCGGAACGGCGATTCTTTTTTATTATGGCGCTTTGAAAAAATTGTTTGGAAAAGATTATATTTACCGCAAGGCTTTTTTCATAAGCTTCGCCATAGCCCTACTCTCCTGTTTCGGATATGTCGTTTCTTTTATTCATCTTCGGACAATATTTTTGCTGTCAATTATCATAATTATGTTTGCTACTCTGAAACTTATGGAGTCAGTCAAATTATTGATAGAAACGGAAAAACTGCCCAAAATAGTATTGGTAATTCCTCTATTTGAATCCATGCTTATATTTATAGTCATGACTCTGTCATACATATTTTCAACATTTCAACTTATAAAAAATTAGTTCGCTCATGAACAACCACGGCCTTACGGCCGTGGTATCTTTTAGAGGACAAGGTCGGACATTGTTTGGTACCCTTTTCCGCACAATGCGCGGATTGCTCATTAGCGCAAAACAGGTTAAGATTTTGACATTATGGAAATAGTGATAGTTTATGAAGACCAAAATTTAATAGTAATAAATAAGCCGTCCGGTCTGATTGTTCATCCCGCCAACCCAAACGACAAAAGTGATAGCGTTGTCAGCTGGCTAATGGAAAAATACCCCGAAATCAGCGATGTTGGCGAATCCGCCAGCTGGCGAACCCTGCGTCCAGGGATAGTTCACCGCTTAGACAAAGAAACTTCCGGACTTATGCTAATCGCCAAAAATAATGACGCCTTTTTTTATTTAAAAAATCTCTTTCAGGAACACAAAATAAAGAAGCATTATCTGGCGCTTGTATATGGAAGGCCTAAAGAACCAAGGGGAATTATTGACGCTCCTCTTGGCAAAATTGGCGCAAAACAAACAATCCAAATAATCGGTACAAGAATTCTTAAAGAACGCAATGCGATTACCGAATATAAAACCCTGCAAAATTTTAAGGAGTTTACTCTTTTGGAAGTAATGCCAAAAACGGGACGCACCCATCAAATAAGAGTCCATCTAAAAAGCATCGGTACGCCCATCGCCGGCGACAAATTATATAGCCCCAAAAAGAAAATTTCCCATTCCGAACCGCCAAGACTCTTCCTCCATGCTTACAAACTTGAACTTCTGACTCCTGACCAAAAATCGCTAATTTTAGAAGCAGATTTACCAGAGGATTTACAAAAATTTGTTTCTGAGTTAGAATAGATTCACATTATGAATAAACTATCAATATTCAATTCAAAAAACTTTACAGCCAGTAAATTGGCTAATTTAAAGCCCGGCTGGACGGTTAGGATCCATCAAAAGATTAAAGACGGCGAAAAAACAAGAACCCAAGCTTTTGAAGGTTTGGTTATAGCCAAAAAGCACGGTCAAGAAGCCGGAGGAACCGTTACCGTTCGCAAGGTTTCCGGCGGTATTGGGGTAGAGAAAATCTTCCCGTTATACTTGCCCTCAATAGATAAAGTTGAAGTTGTCAAAAGAGCCAAAGTCCGCCGAGCCAAGCTTTATTACTTGAAAGACAAGTCCTCAAAAGAAATCCGAAGAAAAACTAAAACTCTTAGCAACAGCAAAGATAAGGATCCTTCGGAAGTTGCTCAATCGGTTGAATAAACTCTTCTCACTGGATAAATAAATTATTCTTGTTTTTATATTGGTAATCGCTTATACTTGATAAATGGGTAAACGCGGACCAAAACCAAAGTCAGAAAAATTATTTTGCTGGTCTTCCAGATTGGCATACGCCATCGGTCTTATTGCTACTGATGGTTGTCTTTACAACGACGGACGCCATATCAGTTTTACGACAAAAGATTTACAGCTTGTTAAAACATTCAAACGATGTTTAAATCTTAAAAATAAGATTGGGAGCAAAAATAGCGGTTTCGGAAAAGAAAAGAAATATTATGTTCTACAATTTGGCGATGTCGGATTTTACAACTTTCTTAATAAAATTGGACTCACTCCGGCAAAATCAAAAACAATAGGGGGGATTCTCACTCCTCAAAAATATCTCCCAGACCTTATTCGCGGACTTTTTGATGGAGATGGTAGTTTTTATTCTTACTATGACCCAAGGTGGAAATCCAGTTTTATGTTTTATTTGATATTTTGTTCGTCAAGTAAAAATCATCTTTTTTGGCTTCAGAATATACTAACTAAATGCCTTGGAGTTAAAGGACATGGAATAATTGCTCCATATGGTGGAGCTTATCAGTTGAAATTTGGAAAAACAGAATCACGAAAAATTATTAAAATGATGTATCATAAACCCAATCTACCCTGTCTTGAAAGAAAAAGAAAAAAGATACATAATGCATTGATAATTGATAATACCGAATAAACATGCGGATGTGGTGGAACTGGTATACACGTACGTTCGAGGGGCGTATGCCTCACGGCTTGAGGGTTCAAATCCCTCCATCCGCACCATTTCATTAGTGCTGGGCGGTTAGCTCAATTGGTAGAGCGCGTTCTTGACGTGAACGATGTTATAGGTTCGAGTCCTATACCGCCCACCAGAATTTAATATGCCAAAAACGAACAAGAACAGCCAAATCAGCAAAAATCTTTTGAATCCATTTTGGCTGATATTAAGCAAAAATTAAATAATGCTTATAATAGGGAAGACAGGTTTGAAATGCATGACAGACTGGCTGAATTCGGACGCAAACTAACCGAGAAATATCCCGATTGCCGAAATTATATTCTGTTTCATGTTTTGATCAGCAGCACTCCCCCGTCAAATGCAACAATTAAAGAAGATTTTCCGGGTGAAGATTCAATTATTAAATTTATAGAAAATTTATAAAACTAGTTTTCAATTCCCTACGCGAGTCAAGTAGCTTAGCTCGCTCCCGCAAGTAAATGAACAACCACCGGCGTTTAGCCGGTGGTTGTTCATTTACTGGTGCCGCGGGAGGGAATTGAACCCCCGACGCCATCCTCTTCCAAAAATAAGCTTGGACTATATCATCTCCGTTCTTAACGATTACGGAGTTGGGCGCTTCCCCCGACGGTACCGTCGGGGTACTCCCTTTCGGGATAGTCTCTACACCTTTTCTGCAACTAAAATCCTGCAGAACTTGGCTCGGGATTATTCTTTGTTTTTATAAACGCAGACCTTCCCCGAATTCACCCAATTTTTCAATCCGCATTACTGCGGAAAGCCCCAAAGAGTTTAGGGATGCGCTCTACCACTGAGCTACCGCGGCAATTACTCTTACTCCTAATCCAAACATATCATTATTTTTGTCATTATTCAACTGTCCCAAGTATAAAACCGCTATCCACACCCACTTATCAACTTTGGAATTTTAAAACCGAACTGCTGTGTTATAATTATAGGTAATGAGGTCCGATAAATTTAAAGCCTACAAATTAAGAATGGCGGGGCGAAGTTATAATGAAATAACTCGACTTCTCAAAATACCCAAAAGCACTCTTTCCGGGTGGTTTGCCACTCTTGAAATTCCAGAGGAAGCCATAAAAAGATTAAAAGAAAGAGTGCATTCCGCTTCTCTAAGGGGACTTCTTAAGAGAAATAAAAATCAAACAATTTTAGCTGAAATTAGGTCTAAAAAATTTAGGAGTATGGGTGAAAAAATGATCAAGAATCTAAGCAAAAGAGATCTCTTAATTATTGGGGCGGCCCTTTATTGGGCGGAAGGATACAAAAAACCCGTCATCAGAAACGGAAAAACCATCACTTCTCACATCGTCTCTCTTACAAATTCTGATCCTGATTTGGTATGTATGTTCATAAGATTTTTAAAAGAAATATGCGAAGTTCCAAACGAAAAAATAAATGTTTGGGTCAGATATTTTGAGCACCAAGATCCGGCTTACCTCTTGAGTTTTTGGCAAAAAAGATGTAACATACCATATAGCAATTTTCAAAAAACTCTGCAAACTGTCAGTATTTCTAGTCAAAGAAAAAAGTCATATAATTCACTTCCATTTGGAGTAGTCCAAATATCAGTTAACAACACAAACCTGTACCACAAAATAATGGGGCTTATAGCCGGAGTTGCTAAAATTAAATAATCCTATGCGGGTATGGTCTAGCGGTATGACGCGACCTTGCCAAGGTCGAAGTACGAGTCCGACTCTCGTTACCCGCTCAAAGTGTTTATTCTAAGCGTCTTCTCAAAAATGCGCATAGCCATAACTCAAAAGGTTCTTAACAAAGAATCCGGTCTTTATGTTTCTCTTATTTTCCCCATCTCAGTCGCTTTTCTTTTAACATTTATCGGCGCCAGAATTTTCAGCCACCTTTATCCGAATTTCTATATCCCCTGGTCCCAAACAATCAGAGTTCATCATTACGCCTACGGGTTTTTTGTTTTAGCCGCTTCCGGTTATTTTGCTTTAATTTTTAGCGGCCCGAAAGCCAAGTATTTAATTTCCCTCCTGCATGGATTCGGTCTCGGACTCGCTTTTGATGAATTCGGCATTTGGCTTAAGCTTAGCGACAGCGATCCGGCGCGCTGGAGCTATGACGGCTTTTTGATAATGGTCGGTTTATTTTTATTCGTAATTTCGGTAAAACCAGGCCTAAAAATGCTAAAGATTTTATGGCCTTTTTAGCCCCCTTTTTAAGGGTTTTTAGGGCTTGACTTTTTAACCCCAATTTGCTATACTTGTAAGATAATAACTTAATAGGTTTCCTTAATAAATTACTGGCTTGATAGGCCGTTTTTTGTTACAAAAAGCCATTATTAAGGATTCCTAATAAGCTAAAATATGAACAAAATAACAATGCTTTCCGCTGTTCTTTCTTTGCTTTTTGCCCTTTCAAGCAATTATGCAAACGCCGGTTTCTTTGACTGGATAAACCAAACCAATGAAACCGCAGACAATGTAGTTATTAATTCTGAAAATTGGGATTTTGATAAAGCTTTTCGCGACTTTCAAGAAATGATTGCCGGAAAAAACATTGCGACAATCGCAGACGATAACGGAAAAAAGATTGAATCGCCTGTAAGTTCGGAACCCGAAAAAGAATTAAGGTTGATTGCCGAACACACAGTTGTGGCAACCGCTTATTCTTCAACTCCGGACCAAACCGACGATACGCCTTTTACCACCGCTTCCGGAACAACCGTAAGAGACGGAATTGTCGCCACTAACTTTTTGCCCTTTGGCACGCTTATCAGAATTCCGAAACTCTTTGGAGATAAAATCTTCGTGGTTGAGGACAGGATGAACAGGAGATATAAAACCCGAATTGACATTTGGTTCCCCGAAAGAGAGCTGGCCAAAATATTCGGTATTAAAAAAGTGTCAATTGAAGTTGTGGCCATGGCTCCTCAAAATTAAATACTTAAAACCCCCGTACGGGGGTTTTAAGTATTTAATTGAAACAATCTATTTTTTCTGATAATTTTATTGATGTGCAGATTCCCATGTCCCCATAGCTTAACGGATAAAGCAACAGCCTTCGAAGCTGTTGATGGGGGTTCGATTCCCTCTGGGGACACCATCAGGAAACCCCGCCATGGCGGGGTTTTAGTTTTTAGCAGACATCAACTTATCGGTAATTTCTTGCCACTTCCAGATTGGTATAACATTTAAATAAGTACTAATTTCTTTGGTAGAATATTTCGTAAGCAATGTTTTACATAAAGTAGCTGCCGTTTTTATATCCTTGTCGTAGGATTCATAAAATGCTTCTTCCAAAAATAAGAATAATTCTCCTGCATCTTGCTTGAATAACCCGTTAAACAATTTTAACAATTTCTTTTTATTCTGCCAAAAAAAATCATATAGAAAGTTCCTCCGCAATAAAACATCTGCTATCATTTCCGGAGGGTATCCTTGTCGTAAATAAGCCGTAAATTCGTTTTGAGCATTGCGTAAAAATTGTTTTTTGAGACCTTCGGCATAGGCAACGATATCTTCTCGCACCCCCTCTGCTCCTTTACTGTCGTTTAATTGATTTTTTCTTAATATTTTTACAACCGCCTCAGCCAAACTTTCATTTTCATAAGTCTTATCAAAAAATAAAGTATCCGTAAAAAAGTTATTTATAATATGCTGTTCTTCGTGGATAACTAAAGAATCTCTGTCTTTCTCCATGTCTTCTTCTGTCTTATCTCTATAGACTTCGGTGTTCTCAACAATCAACGGAACATCCATACCAGGATAAGAATATTCAAAATGAGTTGCTATTCCGTCTGAATATTTTTTGCGCATTTCTGTTTTATCAAATCTAGTCATTGGGTTAATATCCCCGCCAACACTAATCACGGAATACAAAAAACCAAAATCCAATGACTGTTCACATTTCATATACACAGCAAAAGAAGCAAACTGCACAAAGATTTTCCCATTCGGCTTACCACCGGTTATGTGTTGGTATAATTCTTCGCCTTTAAAAAAATTCCCTCTTTTGTCTTGTCCGACTTTTTCAAAACTAAATTCCTGTTGAAGCTCAAGTATTTTGTGCCGAACATCCTTATAATCCAAAGTTGCTTTTTCTAAAATTTTCTTTTCTCCTTCTCCTCCTATGCCCCTCATGATCTCGTCCAAATCAATCAGCTTTATATCCGGATTTTTTCTTGCCTGCTCAAGAAAAACTTCTTGCATTTTAGCAAGCTTATCATAATCATAAATGACTTCTTTCTCTTGATTTTGAGCCGGTGGTGGTAACGGTATTTGTTCTTGCATAAATGAATTTAATTAAACCCATAATACCAAAAAACAGCGGAAAAGTTAAATTTTCCTTCGCTCTTTACCAGATTGACATAAATTGCTATTCTGCGGCCACATATTTAGTTCCTTAACAATGAGGTGATCATGGGCGATTCCTATCAAAAAGAAGTATTTTCTGCAATAACAAATCAGTTGAAACGGGACTTTTTTCTGATAAAAAGGCGGCCTTTGCTTTGGAGATTTACATTGTTCCTCGGAATTTTAGCGCTACTTTCCTTGCTAGGCTACTTGTTTTTCAGCACAAATGGCTTAACGGATTCGCACGGCCGTCCCTTAGATTTTGGAAAAATAGAAAAAGCAGACATGACCCGCACTTCATTCGTTGTTTCTTCCGACGGCCAAATAATCGGGAGGTTCTTTTACGAAACACGAGACCCGCTCAAATATGACGAGATTCCTCCGCTCCTCATCAAAGGATTTATCGCGGCTGAAGATAAAAGATTTTTTTATCACCCCGGCATAGATGTAGTGGCAATATCAAGAGCCTTCATTACCAATGCTTTTTACAAAATTGGATACGGACAAAGAAGCGGAGCCAGCACGATTACTCAACAATTAGCTCGCTTGCTTTATGCCAAGGAACTTCCCGAATTTAGAAACCAAGAACAAAGTTATTATAGAAAAATAAAAGAAGCGAGAGTGGCCATTCAACTTGACCGGAAATATCCCAAATCCAAAATTATGGAAGAATTCCTTAACCGTATCTATTTCGGACACGGAACTAACGGGATTTCCGAGGCCTGCCGATATTATTTCGGAAAAAATATCGTCAGAAAAGACGAACTCACCATCCCCGAAATAGCCATTTTGGCAAGCTTAAATAAATCTTCTTCTATTTATTCGCCGATTTTCAATCCTCCGCCAAAACCACTTCTGAATTCCGATGAAAATAAGGAAGAAGTTGAACGCGCCGAAAAAGATTATCAAAAGAAATTAGCTAAAGAGATCGCCCGCATTAATTTTGCCAAAAAACGATATAACTATGTTCTTCAAAAGATGCTCAAGTACGGCGACATTACCGAAAAACAATACACCGCTTCTCTTTTTAAAGAAGATGAGCCGTTTGAGCAAAACATCCTCCACATTACACCTCTTAAAAATCCGCAATTCGGTTATGGCAATCGGCTTGTAAAAGAAATGCTTTTTATGCAAGGATTCACGGATAACGAGCTCGCTTATTACGGCGGATTGAGAATAGAAACCAGCATTGACGCATCCATCCAAGCAATAGTGTCGGAAGAACTAAACAAGCATCTTGCTTTAATCAATAAAGGAAACGCCAACCAAAAAGAAAAAATAGAAGGCGCCGTTGTTGTGATAGAAAACAAAACAGGCCGAATTGTCGCCATGAGCGGCGGACACGATTTTTCAGAAACTAATTTCAATCGAGCGCTTTCCCTGCGCTCTCCGGGTTCCGCATTCAAACCATTTACCTACGCCGCGGCAATTGAATACCACGGAAAAGATTTTGACAGTATGGTCTGCAATTGTCCTTTCACAATGCCGGCAAAAGTGAGTTTCAACGGCACAGTCACTAAGTGGTGGACACCAAGAAATTTCGTGGAAAAAAATATGGTTCCTTACGGAAATATTACTCTGCTCACGGCTCTAACCAGGTCAGTCAATTTGGCCACGCTCAACTTAGCCAAAGAAATAGGAATAAAAACAGTCATCCTCACCGCCCACAATATGGGTGTGTGGGGAAATCAAGGCGTGGGCAGAGATTCAGAAAATCAAGTTTGGTTTAAGTCGCCTTACGCCGACGAAAATAGTCCCGGTCTGCAACCGTATCTTCCGACGGCTATCGGCGGCTCCGATGTGAGTTTGCTTGAACTTACCAATGCTTTCAGCGTTTTTGCGCGAAACGGCGCTTACATTAAACCAAGCATTATTATTCAAATTAAAGATTCGGAAGAGAAAATCCTGTATTCCGCAGAAAAATACCAAGAAAAAAGAGCCTTGTCTGAATCCACTTCGCGCAAAATGACCGTGTTGTTGCGAGCCGTAACAAAAATTGGCACCGGTAGAACCGCTCTAAAAACCCTAAAACAACCTGTAGCCGTTAAAACAGGCACTTCTAACGGGCCAAATGATTTGTTAATAATTGGCTATACTCCCGAATACAGCATCGGAGTAAGGTTGGGATATGATATGCCAAAGACAATAGAGATTCCTGAATATATGCAAAAAGTAAGCGGGAGCAGAAATTTGCAGGTCTCCGGCGGTTGGGTTGCCGGACCGCTATTCAAAAATATCGTTGAGGAGATGTATAGAAAAAGACCGGTTGTTGAATTTCCACCCGAGATTGAAAGCGATTTGGAAAACCTTATTGCAAAACACCATCACGCTCCCGCGCAAACGCAATTATCAGATTCCGCTCAAGACAAGCCAAACTCTCAAACTCAAAAATCCAATTAAACTCCGTACAAAAACATTTATGTGCGAGGTAAACGCCAAAACCGAGCAATGCTCGGTTTTATTATTCTAAAGTGTCCGCCCTGTAGGATTCGAACCTACGACCGTTTGCTTAAGAGGCAACTGCTCTACCAGCTGAGCTAAGGGCGGTCTGTACCGATATTTTATGTCCTTTTTGCCTTTTTTACAATCTTTTGCAATATTTTTAAAACATACTCGGTGTCTTTTTTGGTTGTCCGTCTGCCAAGGGAAAAACGCAACACACCGTTAATGTACGACTCTTTAACGCCAATGGCTTTCAAAACATGGGACGGCTCAACCGCGTGCGAAGCGCAGGCGGATCCGCTCCCCGCCCGAATCTCGTATTTATCCAATTCAAGCAGAAGTTTCTCGCTGTTTGTTCCGGGAATTGAAATATTTATATTGTTGGGCAACCGGCCGCCGCCAAGCGCGCCGTTTATTTTTATCTCCGGCATTTTCTCAATTATCTTTTTCAAAAAATAATCTCTTAATACCGCGACTTTCCGGCTTTCTTTGGGATTTATCAATCCCGTACGAGACAGAGACGCGCTACGCGCCTTCGCGGCCTCGTTCGGGATCAACTCAACCGCTTTTGCCAAACCGACAATAGCCGGCAAGTTTTCGGTTCCCGCCCGCAATCCTCTTTCATGCTCCCCGCCAAAAATCAATGGCGCAATGAGTGTCCCCTTTCTTACATACAAAACACCTATTCCCCGCGGACCATAAATTTTTGAACCATTAAAGGTTAGGAGATCCGCGCCAAGATTGTTTACATTAACATCTAAATATTCCGCCGCCTGGCAAGCGTCGGTATGGAATAACGGGTAAATTTCCGAACCGATTTCTTTTTTAAAATCTCTGATAACTTTGGCGATTTTTTTAATCGGTTCTATCGTTCCGATCTCATTATTGGCATACATTATGGAAATTAAAAATGTTTTTAGCGATAATTTTTGTTTAAGGTCATGAAGGTCAACCACCCCTTCATTGTTAACTTTTAAAAAAACTGCTCTGAATTTTGGCGCTAATGATTTTATTGGCTCCAGTACGGAAAGATGTTCAATGGGGGTTGTTAAAATTTCCCATTCCCCCTTTCCCGGTATTTTAGCGGTACCCGCAATAGCCGTGTTATTCGCTTCAGAAGCCGAACCCATAAAAAATATTTCCTCCGGATGCGCGCCTAAAAAGCGCCCCACTTTAACACGCGCGGTGTTTATTTCTTTTCTGGCGCGCCGTCCGGCATCGTTAAAAGAAGACGGATTGGCATAAATATTAAAAACCCGCGCCATCTCTTTTTTAACTCTGCCATCAATGGGCGTCGCCGCCGCATTGTCTAAATATATTTCTTTTGCCATTAAAAAACGGCCATTGGCCGTTTTTTAATTTAACACATTTATTTACTTATCGCAACCCGCCCGTTCTTCTGTTGCGCGGCCAAAAAAAGACAGAAACAAGACCGCCAAAAAGTCCTATGTCTCTTATTAAAACCTCATTCATGCCATGAAAAATCATAATGCCGACAAGATAAAGAGAGGCTAAAAATGAAAAAATACCTATGAAAATATTGGTAAGCAAACTTATTGCAGCCAATATTTCAAAAATTCCGCTTATAAAAATAAGGTCGCTTCCTTGCATTTGAAAAATAGCGATAAAATTGATTATTTTTTCCGGCACCCAGGCGTTTAACCAATAGTTCGGATGAATGAATTTATCAATTCCAAACCAAAAAAATACAAATGATAATCCGAGCCGCAGAAAAATATTTGAATATTTCAGAGAATAAAACATAGGGATTGACAAAAAATAAGAATTGGTGTATAATGATACTATCTTGGAACTGCCGGTTGCGTTGCATTTTGCGGCATATCATTCTTAATCGGAATTTCCTGATTAAGACATAAACACTTTAATAATTATACAAATAGCTATTATCGGCTGCAATAGGCAATCGGACCATTGGTTTCATAAAAACACTTCCCCGCGTAAAGCGGGGAAGTGTTTTTATGAACCGCGGGTCGTTTAAGCCACGCAGTTGGTTTCCAAAAAAGCAAATGCTTTTTCGTTAATAATTTTACTTGCAATGTTGCTTCTCATCCTTTCTATATCCAAATCTTTCGGTTTTTCTATCCCACCCCGCAACATAGCCGATTGGATCGTTAAATTCAAAGTTTGCTCCAACTCATCGGCAGAAACTGTAAATTTTTTATCTTTTATTATTTTGTGGAGAATAAGAGTCATTTTTACCTGCTTCTCGGCATCGTTCCGCCAACCCTTCTTTAATTCCTCCTGGGTTTTTCCGATATGCGCCAAGTACGGACCTAATTCCATGCCGCTATTGTGCAAATCATTATCCAATCCGCTCATCATTTCTTCAAGCTGCCGTTCTGTCATTATCTCCGGAGTTTTAATATCAGACATTTTAATAATGTTGCTTAATATCTCCAGTCGGACTCTTTGCTGTTCCTTCATTTCTTTTTCTTGGCGTATCCCTTCTTTTATATTGGCGGAAAGTTCTTCTAAATTTTTGAACTTCCCCAAATTTAAAACGAAATTGTCATTAAGTTCCGGCAATTGAACACTTTTTATGTCAATAACCCTAATCGTGAAATCAAGTTCTTTGCCGGCTATGGATTTTTGAAAATAATCCGCAGGGGCTTTAAGAGAAAAAAATTTCTCTTCGTTTTTTTTCATTCCAACCAATTGTTCCTCAAAACCGGGCATAAAGTTTTTCCCGCCGATAATTAAAGGGTGGTTTTTGCTTATCCCGCCTTCAATAACCGCACCGTTCAGCTTTACTTCAAAATCAACTTCAATCCTGTCCCCTGTTTGAGCCGGCTCATCTTTATCAATCAGCTTGGCTCTTGATGCTCTGACGGCTTCAATAGTATCATCTATTTCTTTTTGCTCCACGCTTATCTTATTTTTTTCTGTTTTTATTTTTGAGAATTCAGGCATTGTAAAATCGGGGAAAAGCACAAGTTGGACTTTATAAATCAAGTTATTGGCGTTATTTTCTTTTATCTCCAAATTACCGACATCCAGTGTGTCTAATTTTTCTTTGGCTATCGTCTCATCCAAGCTTTCCCGAAGAGCCAGTTGAAGCGCCAATTCACGAATATTATTTGGGTCAGTGTGTTTTTTTAATAAATCTTTGGGAACTTTGCCTTTTCTAAATCCGTCTATCTTTAAATCTTTGCCGATCTCGCCTTCGGCCTCGTTGAAATATTTCTGCAAATCATTTTTATCCATTTCCACGGTTAATTCCGCCTGGCCATTTTGTATTTTTTTTAATTCTGATTTCATATCGTTTGTTACATGTTACATGATATTTGTTATTATTCCTCTTTCTCTGTTTCTTCCGCTTTCGTTTCAGCATCTTCTTTTGCCGCCGCTTTTTTAAATTCCAAATTTTCTTTTGGCGAACGGACATCAATTCTCCAACCGGTAAGTTTTGCGGCCAATCTCACATTTTGCCCCTTTTTGCCTATGGCGAGAGAAAATTGGTCATCGGCAACTTCAACAAGCGCGTGTTTTCTTGTTTCATCTATCACATTAACGCTTAAAACTTTTGCCGGAGAGAAAGAATTCGCTATGAATTCTTTCGGCTTTTCGCTCCATAAAATAATGTCTATCTTTTCCCCCGAAAGTTCATTGATGACGGTCTGTACCCTTACGCCTTTCTGCCCCACCAAAGAACCAATGGGATCCACCGCTTCTTCCTTGGAAGCGACGGCTATTTTGGTTCTTGAACCCGCCTCGCGGGCAGTTGCTTTTACCTCTACCGTTCCGCTGTCTATTTCGGGTACTTCTACCCGGAATAATTCCAAGACCAACTTAGGATGCGCCCTGGAAAGCAAGACCACCGGACCGCGGGGAGTTTCTTCCACCTTTAAAATCATAAACCTGAATCTTTGGTTGATTTTATAATTATCAGTCATAATTTGTTCAGCCGGAGTGAGCAATCCGTTAGTTTTGCCCAAATCAACAAAAACCAAAGCGCCCTCTTTTCTCTGCACCACGCCACTTATGAGTTCTCCTTCTCTTCCTTTAAATTCCAAAAATATCGCATCGCGTTCCGCCTCTCTTAATCTTTGGATAATTACTTGCTTAGCCGTTTGAGCGGCAATGCGTCCAAAATCGGTATGCGGTTCAAGTTGCGTTACCATCTCATCACCCACTTTTAATTTTTTATTTACTTTCTTGGCGTCTTCAAGAGAAATATGTTTTTCGGGATTAAATTTTATTTTGATTTCTCCGTCTTCCATTTTTTCCACTTCAGCATCTTCCTGTTTTCTTCTGTCTCTTGTTCGGTCAAAATCCTGAAAATCCGGCTTATCTTCAATTATTCTCGTCGGCAGAGTACCGGTAATATATCCTTCTTCATCAACACCCTCCACAACAAAGTGAGTTTGGTTTATATCCATTTTGCCGGTTTCAAGATCAAGTTTTGCTTTTATGATCTGCCCTTTTTTGCCATAGTCCCTTTTATAGGCGGCGGCAATCGCCGCCTCTATTGTCTCAAGGACGCTTTGCTCGGGAATTCCTTTTTCTTCGGAAATTTGTTTGATAGCCGATAAAAATTGTTTTGTATCCATGCTTATTTTTTATTGATTTATAAACAATAAGCCCGCGAGGCGCGGACTTATCATAGAGTAAAATCAATCTGATGTTTCAATGATATCAAAAGACAAAAAGAAAGTCAAGCGGTCGTTGTTCTAAGCTCTCCCCGCCAGAAAGATTTATATTTGAAGCTGGTATAGGAATAAAAAGGTTCAAAGGAATAATACAAAGGTGAGCTTTATATTCGTATTAATTATACCATAGTTTATTCCTTTGAACTTTCCTCGGCAGAGTGTCAGCCATCTAATAGATCTGATAAATTTAAACATTTTGTTTAAATTTATCAGATTGTCTAAGTAGCGCAGGTCGGGCTTTTTTCTGAATCAGCAGACCGAAGAAAAAGGCCCGACGGAGCACTCGTTAAATTATTAGGTACAATCGGAGTAAATATTATTCAAACAGGCGGGGTTATCCACAAATTTTCTCTTTACAAAGAGTTTACATCCGATAGATTGATCCCGTACGAGGCAGAGGCGCGCTGTGTGCCCTCGCGGGATTGAGACATCGGGCAACAAATGTTAAAATGAATTCTCCTCGCGGCTTGCCGCGAGGTATCAAGAGGAGGCTTCGCCTCTTGATACCGCCGCAGAGTGGCGGAGTATTCACCCTTTTAGCTTCGCTCGGGCAAAATGTAAATAAGAATTTCCATTTTGCCCCTCGCTCGCTAAAATAAATTATGAAGTTTCGGTTTTGAGATATAAGTTTGGAGTTATAAATTTCTAATGTCTCAACAAACAATAAACAAAAAGGAGGAAGAGCTTGAAAAAAAATTGCTTGAGATTGAGCAAAGTAGAGAAGATGACAAATACAAAAACTTGGCTCAAGGTCTGAATTTGCCTTTTTCCGATTTAAAAGCGGTGCCCATAAACACCGAGGCGCTTCTTCTTCTCACAAAAGAAGCGTCTCAATCGTCTAAATTGGCCGTCATCTCCCGTTCCGGCATTAAGATTGCCGTAGTCGCCACGGACCCCAATTTACCGGAAACCAAAAAAACCATGGATTCCTTAACTGCCCAAGGTTTTAAATTAACTATTATTATCGTTACGCCAAAAACCTTAAGCGAAGTTTGGAAAAGATACGAAACGGCAATAACCAAAGAACTTTTTGAAGTCGGGTCGGTTGATATTAAAGAATCCGAACTTAATCAATTTCAAGACCAAATTCAAAGCGTTGCCGATCTTAGAAACAAAGTAACGCAGATATCGGCGACAAAATTGTTGGAAATCCTTATTGCCGGCGCTTTAAAAATAGGCGCGTCAGATATTCACTTTGAACCGGAAAAATCCAACACCCGCCTTCGCTACCGCTTGGACGGCATATTGAGCGACATTGTCGCATTGGACAGCGCTCCTTATGAAAAAATTATTAGCCGCGTTAAGATTGTTTCCGGATTAAAATTAAATATTCACAATTCTCCTCAAGACGGCAGATTCACCATTCACCAGCAGGATGTGGACATTGAAGTCAGGGTATCCATTCTTCCCAGTGAATTCGGAGAAACCATCGTCATGCGTTTGCTTGATCCCCGCACCATAAAAGAAGGTCTTGATGAATTGGGAATTCGCGAAGATTTATTAACTGTCATAAAAGAACAATTAAACAAGCCAACCGGAGCAATTTTAACCACCGGCCCTACCGGTTCCGGAAAAACAACTACCCTGTACGCTTTTATTCGCCACTTAAACAGTTCGGAAACAAAAATTATTACAATTGAAGATCCTATTGAATATCACATTGAGGGCATATCGCAGACGCAGGTAGATGTGGCAAGAGAATACAATTTCGCAAATGGCCTCAGGGCAATTGTAAGACAAGATCCCGACATTATCCTTGTCGGAGAAATTAGAGACGCCGAAACGGCCGATATAGCCCTTCAGGCGGCATTAACCGGCCACCTGGTCCTTTCTACCATTCATACCAACGACTCGGCCGGCACCATCCCCCGCTTGATTGATTTAGGCATTAAACCGCCCATTATCGCCCCCGCAATAAATATGGCAATGGCTCAACGGCTTGTCAGGAAATTATGTCCAAATTGCAAAACAAAAGGCAGTTTACCCCCCGAATCCTTGAAAAAATTAAAAGAGGCCATGGAACCGCTGAAAAACAGATTTAAATTTCCCGCCATAAACGACTCCTTGCAAATATATTTCCCGGGGAAATGCAAAGAATGCAATGATTTGGGATACAAAGGAAGAGTTGGCGTCTATGAAGCCTTCATTGTATCCGACGCTATTGAAAAATTAATTCTCAAATCACCGGCAATTTCAGAAATTAAAGAATTAGTGGCATCAGAAGGAATGGTTTCCATGCTCCAAGACGCTTATCTAAAAATGTTAGACGGAATAACTTCAGCGGAAGAAATAGAAAGAATTATCGGCTAAGCGCGCACAAACGCAAAAGCTCTTTTAACCTGTAGACAAAAGCCCGAATTTACAAAACGCGGGGCAGGATACTTCCGAGGAGTAGACCAGTCGAAACCGAACTATCCAAGCTAAGATGGTATCCCGATTGGATCTGCGTATGAATACTTTGATCCATTTGCCTACAGGCTAAAAGAGCCTTTCAAACCAATTAAAACTCACTAAGAATCTTCATATTTTAATCTAAAATACTATGAGTGTCAACCCCCCAACATTACTTCCAAAATCCAATATTGACGATAAAGTATTGGATCAGACCTTGCGGCCAAGCAGGTTTGATGAATATATCGGACAAGAAAGAATAAAGGAAAATCTAAAAGTCATTATCGGGGCGGCCCAAAAAAGAAAAGAACCGATTGAACATCTTTTATTGCACGGGCCGTCCGGATTGGGCAAAACCACCTTGGCCTATCTTGTCGCCAAAGAACTCGGAGCAAATATAAAAATCACTTCGGGAACAGCGCTTGAAAAAGCCGGGGATGTCGGATCAATATTAACCGGTCTAAGCGACGGCGATGTTCTTTTTATAGATGAAGTTCACCGCCTTAACAAAACCATTGAGGAGGTTATATATCCCGCCATGGAGAATTTTAAGTTGGACATTATTATCGGCAAGGGCAATTCGGCAAAAACCCTCCAAATAGATCTGCCTAAATTTACTTTAATAGCCGCTACCACCAAAATTTCTCTTCTCTCCGCGCCTTTCCGGTCAAGATTCGGCGTTAATTTGAAATTGGATTTTTATAAGGATTCCGAAATTGAAAAAATCATAGCGAGATCCGCTTCATTATTAAAAATTCCCATAGATTCCCATGCGGCCGCAATTATCGCAAAATCTTCTCGGGCAACGCCAAGAGTGGCCAATCGTCTCCTAAAAAGAGTGCGCGATTATGCTCAAATGAAAGATTTGCCCGAGATAAATGCCACTCTTGCAAGTGAAGGTCTTAAAATGCTGGAAATAGATCACTGCGGACTGGAGGAAACTGACCGAAAAATTTTACTTACGATTGCCGATAAATTCAGCGGCGGTCCGGTGGGTTTAAAATCCATCGCCGCCGCAATATCAGAAGAAGAAGGGACAATTGAAGATGTTTACGAACCATATCTTATGCAGCTTGGTTTTTTGGATAGAACACCAAAAGGAAGAATTGTCACTCCAAACGGATTAAAACACTTAGGACTGCCGTCTAAGCGCGAGAGTTTAAACATTTAATATTAACCATGTCCGGACATTCAAAATGGAGTCAAATAAAACATAAAAAAGGCATAACTGACAAGAAAAAGAGTCAGATTTTTTCTAAACTTTCAAGATTAATTACTTTGGCCGCGCGGAAAGGAACAGACCCAAAAATTAATTCAGAACTTGCCCGAGCCATAGAGCATGCTCGTTCTTTTAATATGCCCGGCGATAACATTGAGCGGGCAATTAAGAAGGTCGCTGACAAAAACCAAGCTCAGCTTGAAGAACTATCTGTGGAAGCTTTGGGACCAGGCGGAATTGCCCTGCAAATTAAGGCCATCACCGATAACCGCAATCGCACGCTTTCTGAAATTAGAAAGATATTATCTGATTTTGAAGCTAAAATGGTTCAGCCGGGAAGTATTCAGTGGCTGTTTGATCAACCCCCGGTTTCCATAGAAAATGCTGAACTGCAAAATCGGATTGATAAGCTTTTTGAAGCCCTTGACGATCAGGATGAAGTTGAAGATATTGTCTCAAATCTATCAGAATAAATAATAATCCAAAGAGTTTACCTGTCAGCCGGTTGATTGGTCTTATGATTATATTAGGAATTGATCCTGGAACAACTCAAATAGGTTTCGGCATTATAGAAAAGAAGAACAATAAGCTTGCTTGTGTTGTTTATGGAATCATAAAAAATACGGGAAAAGATAAGCCCCGCGATTATCAAAATACCGCCGAAAGATTATCTGACTTAATAAAGAAATATTCCCCCGACCTAACTTCGGTGGAAAGATTATTTATGTTCAAAAATCAAAAAACCGTTATGACGGTAAGCGAAATGCGGGGAGTGATTATGCTCACTCTTGCCAATCATGGCTTGCCGATTTATGAGTTTACTCCCCTTCAGGTGAAACAGGCGGTTTCAAGTTATGGACGCGCCGATAAAAAACAAGTGGAAAACATGGTTCGCTTAATCCTCGGATTAAAAGAAAAGATACGGCCCGATGATGCCGCCGATGCTTTGGCTATTGCAATTTGTTGCGCAAATTCATACAATTGGCAACAAGGATAAAATATAAATTAAGTTTAATTTAGGATTTTTTATGTCCGCCAGATAC
>Ga0208375_1001458_pt1 | contig 26428 bp, 21 predicted proteins | sample RifOxyD1_FD_184038 | JGI IMG/M metagenome (GOLD analysis project Ga0208375, IMG submission 184038) | Soil microbial communities from Rifle, Colorado - Rifle Oxygen_injection D1 (SPAdes) | ecosystem: Environmental > Terrestrial > Deep subsurface > Rock core/Sediment | place: Rifle, Colorado...
AGACGTTAGTGCCGGTAGTGTTGCGGAAGAGAACCAGTTTGGCCGGGCTAATCGAGGCAGTCCAGGCGATAGTTTCGGAAGTGCCGTTGGCCCAGGTGTCGGGAAAAAGACTGCTATCATCGGGATTAGAAAAAACGGGGGTGGCGTGGATAAAAGATAGGGGTAAAAGCAGAAGCAAAAGCAGACCAAAAAGTTTTTTCATAAAGATTTAATTAATATGATGGCGACTAAAACTATTGTTATTTTAATCATCTTATTATAGCCCAATACTAAATATTTTCACTGCCCATCATTTTTTAGCCTATTATCACCACGCCACAAATTAAACACCCTTACAAACTCCAGTTTGTAAGGGTGTTTAATTTGGAGATTATCTAAATTATCAAAATTTCTAAATCTCCCAACCTTTGAAGTCCAGACCATTCTTAGCGGCGTCCTGCTCGGCTTCTTGTTTAGAATGACCCTCACCCTCAGCCACTTTTTCCTCACCAACAAACAAACCGACGATAAATTTTTTGTTATGATCGGGACCAGTCTCGCTCAAGATTTTATAATTAGGAGTGACACTGTGAACTTCCTGAGCCTTGCGTTGAAAAAAACTTTTACTGTCTTGGGCCAGGCCAGCAGTGACGATTTTTTCATCTTCGGCTAGGACAGTTTTTTCAATGAAATCATTGGCTCCTTCGTAACCGGCATCGAGATAAATCGCTCCCACTACTGCTTCAAAAACATTGGCTAAAATAATCTGCCGAGCTCGGCCCTTGTCCTTGGCCTCCCCTTTTGACAAAAGCAGGTAATCATTCATCCCTAAATCAGAAGCCAAACTACTCAAGGTCACAGCGTTGACGAGAGCGGCTCGATAAGAAGTCAAATCACCTTCTGGTTTTTGGGGATATTTTTTATATAAAAAATTAGTGACAGTCAATTCCAAAACTGCATCGCCGAGAAATTCCAAACGCTCATTGTGGCCAATTGTTAATTCCCGATGCTCGTTTAGATAAGACCGATGAACAAAGGCCTGTTTCAGCAAATCTCGATTTTGAAACGATACTCCGATCTTCTTTTCAAATGTCGCTAGGTTGTCAGACATAAATTGGTTTTTTGCCGTGGGCTAGTGAGAGCCATTCTTGGTTTTTAAAATGTTGATCGCTTTCGTCACGAAGGGTATCACATCGTCATACATTCGCAAGTCGGGGATTTCCGGCAAAGAAAACCAATCAGCGTTATCCAAACCACCCTTATTGGCTTCAAGATGAAGTTCTCCTTTGAGATAATGGCATAAAAAGTAGAGCACTTGTTTTCGAATCTTGCCATTTTCTGGATGAGAAGCAATGTATTCATTTTTACCTAGCTCTTCTTCTACTTCCACCACGATACTCATCTCTTCTTTGATCTCTCGGGTCGTGCCGATTCTTTCTTCCTCCCCTTTTTCGATGTGGCCCTTCGACAAAGTCCAATAGCCAAAAACATCATGGACGAGAGCTAGCTCGATATCACCGCCAACTTCTCGGTAGACGACACCGCCGCCGAGTTTTTCAATCGGCATGTCTTCATATGCAATATCCTTGAGTCTTTTTTTCTTGGCCGGGAGATCATCCTTGCCTGGTTCGCCCAATTCTTTGTAGACCGTGCCGAGGACACCATTAACAAAACGGCCACTATTCTCTCCCCCAAAAGTTTTGGCTAATTCTATCGCTTCATTAATCGCCACCCGGGCCGGCACATCTTTTTTCTCACCAAACAGCAATTCAAAAAGACCCATTCTCAAGACGTTGCGATCAACAATCGCAATCTGCGAGATCGGCCAGTCAGGTGCCGCTTTTTCAATGATATTGTCGAGTTTATCTTTGTGTTTAACCACCCCCAAAACTAGCTCTTGAATAAAATTAATCTCATCCAGACCTGGGCCGAATTCTTCAACAATGCGGGCAATCGAGCCTTCTACTTTATTACTCTGGTAGTCATTAAAATCCCACTCAAAGAGAGATTGCATTGCTAAACTTCTAGATAAATGCCGATTGGCCATATGTTAACGAACTATTTAATGGGTACTACAATTAGTAATACTATTCTAACGCTTTATTGTTTGTTTTACTATCAAAGCTGTGGACTAAACGGAAACAAAAAACCGGACGTCCTGACGGGTCATCGTCAGAATGTCCGGTTTCCAATTATTTCTTAGCGGCTTTTTTAGCTTTCTTTTCTTTCTTGACTGTTTTGATTAAAACATCTACGACCGTCTTGCCCCGATAGGTACCACAAGTGGTACAAGCGCGATGACGAATATGAGGAGCGGAACATTTAGCACAAGTTGAAAGTCGCGCCCCTTCGAGAGCGTGATGAGAACGACGATTGCCGGTATGAGACCGGGTGTGACGCATTCGGACTACCATATGGGAAGATTATAGACTAAAAAGCTTTTTTTAGCAAATCTCCTCCATTGAAAGAGCCGCCGATCCTAGGGGAAGGATGGCGGCCAACTTTGTCTCTCGAGATAGGTGGTGTTAACTACCCAAAAAAACGTTTAGGACACTAGATAGCGGTCGCGAACTTCTCGTCCCGCCGACGAAGGATTTCGGCTACTCGCGACTCACGCAGAAGGTCGTTCAACCGAGAACTGATCTTCTCCGCTTCCCTCCGAACCCAGTCCGACTTAGCACTCTGGATAATCGAAAGAATGACTGTGTGGTCTTCTTCGACCACCTTAATCGATTTCTCCAGTTTACTCCAAGCCTCAATGGCTTGGGGGCCCCCTCCGACAACAATACTGGCCAGCTCCTGCTTCCTCTGCAGAGTCAAACCAGTGTCTTCCGCGAAAAGGTTCTTCATGCTCACTCTCCTAACCACCATCTCCCAAAAAGACCTCCTAAATTAAATAGTATGCTTCTGTAGAATTTTTTCAAGTGTCTGACAAATTTTTTCCTTTTTTCTCCGGCCAGATATTTTTGAGAAAACTGCGACGATGAATAGCCGAGGGACCATATTTTTTGATCGCTTCGCAATGCGAAGCTGTGCCATAACCCTTATGTTTAGCCAAATCATACTCCGGATAATCAGGAGCAATTTTTTTCATATAGAAATCTCGCGACACCTTAGCGGCCACCGAAGCCAGACCAATAACAATCTCTTTTTCATCGCCTTTGATAATCGCCTGCTGGTGTTGATACTCAACCGGCGCTTTTAGGCTACCGTCCAATAAGATCAAGGCTTCGAGTGGAACACCGACTTTTTCAATTCCCTCGGCCATGGCCCGTCGCACGGCCGGGGCAATTCCAAAATCATCGATGCATTGATGACTAGAAAAAGCGACGGCGAAATCCAACACCCCCGCTTCTTTTAGTTCTCGCAATTTTCCATACCAATGTTCCCGAGTTTTTGCCGTCATTTTTTTAGAATCTCGCCCTACCGGGAAATCCACCAGTGCCACCTCTAAATCAGCTCGGCGATTGGCCATAAACTTCACCACCCCGACCGCTACCGGCCCAGCCAGTGGCCCCCTCCCCGCTTCATCTATCCCGATTAAGTGAGAATATTTGTCTAACCAAACGATCTTTGGTCCAGTATTTTCCATAGCGAGATTTTAACACAAAATCTGCTATAATCACGGGAATGTACTCGATGCGAATAATACGAATGGAATGCCCGAATACCACGAATTCTGCTTCCATATTTGTATTTATTCGCTATATTCGCATGTATTCGCCTGCCTGCGGTAGACAGGTAGATTAGTATCGCACTTATGTCTTTTGTCCACCTCCATAATCACACCCATTACAGCCTACTCGATGGCTTAGTAAAAATCCCCGCTCTAGTCAAAAAAGCCAAAGAATATGGCATGCCAGCCGTCGCCATCACCGACCACGGCAACCTCTATGGCGCCATCGAATTTTATAAAAAATGCGTGGCCGAAGACATCAAACCCATCATCGGCGTTGAAGTTTACGTCGCCACTCGTTCTCGTTTCGACAAAGAACCACATATTGATTCCAAGCGCTTTCACCTCACTCTTCTGGCTAAAAATCTAACTGGTTATCGCAATCTGATTCGTTTAGTGACCAAAGCCAACCTCGAAGGCTACTACTACAAACCGCGGATCGACCTCGAACTATTGCGTGAATACCACGAAGGGGTTATCTGTCTCTCCGGTTGTATGGGTGGTGAACTATCACGAGCTTTGTGGAATCGCGACGAAGTAACAGCCGAAAAAATCGTCGATACTTATCTCGATATTTTTAGTGATGACTACTACCTCGAGATCATGCATCATCCTAAACTCGAACGCCAAACCGAGTTACGCGAAGCCACTGTTAAATTGGCACGCAAAAGAAATATCCCCTTGGTCGCCACCCAAGACACACATTATCTAAATAAAGAGGACGCCAAAGCTCACGACACCCTGGTCGCCATCCAAACCAACTCCGACGCTGGCGACACCAAGCGTTTTTCCAATATTGAAGAAGATTTTTCTTTTACCTCCCCCGAAGAGATGGTCGCTAATTTTGCCGACACCCCCGATGCAATCGAGAACACTCTAAAAATCGCCGACAAATGTGATCTTCAGCTCGATCTCGGCAAATGGCTGTTCCCCGATTATAAAATTCCAGTCGGCTCGACTTTTGATATCGAGTTACAAAAAATGGCTGATAGTGGTCTCGAACAATATCTTAAAGACAACCCCGACCGTACCGACGAGGCCAAAAAGCGCCTGAAATATGAACTGGACGTCATCGCCAAAAAAGGTTACTCGCCTTATTTTCTGGTCGTGGCTGACCTTATTACCAACGCCCATAATAAAGGTATTTTTACCAACACTCGAGGTTCGGCCGCTGGCTGTTTTGTGGCCTTTTTGATTCATATCACTAGCATTGATCCCCTCTTTTATCAACTTCCTTTCGAACGTTTTTTAAACATCGACCGCCCATCGCCACCAGATATTGATATGGACTTTGCCGATAAACGTCGTGATGAAATTATTGAATACGCCCGCGAAAAATATGGCCAAAATCATGTCGCTCAAATTGGGACCTTCGGTTCGATGTTGGCTCGGGGCGCAGTTCGTGATGTCGCTCGCGCTCTGGGCTATGAGTATGCCGTCGGTGACCGACTATCCAAACTAATTCCTCTCGGCGCTCAAGGCTTTCCCATGACGATCGATCGAGCTCTAAAAGAAGTACCGGAATTAAAAGAAATTTTTGATAAAGAAACTGACGCCCAAGAAATTATCGGTCTCGCCAGAAAAATCGAAGGTTGTGCCAGACATATTTCTGTTCACGCCGCCGGGGTGGTGATTGCTCCGACTGAAATCACAGACTTTGTACCAGTCCAATTTGATCCTCATGGTGAAAAAATTATCACCCAATATGATATGCACGCTGTCGAAGATGCTGGCTTACTCAAATACGACTTCCTTGGTATTCGCAACCTGTCAATTCTCGAAGACGCCATCAAAATAGTCCGTAAAGTTTACGACATCGAAATAGATCTCGAAAAAATTCCGCTCGATGATAAAAAAACTTTTGCCATGCTGGCTCGAGGTGACACCATCGGTCTCTTCCAACTAAACGGCGCCGGTATGACTCGCTGGCTCAAGGAGTTAAAACCGAGCACTATTTTTGATATCAACGCTATGGTCGCTCTCTATCGGCCCGGCCCGATGGAAATGATTCCCGAATATATCAAACGCAAACACAACCCGCGGTTGGTTAAATACCTCGACCCTCGTCTCAAACCAATTCTGGCCCACTCTTTTGGCGTTATCACTTATCAAGATGACGTCATGTTGATTGCTATTCATCTAGCCGGCTACAGCTGGACCGAGGCAGATAAACTGCGCAAAGCGATGGGGAAAAAAATCCCGGCCGAAATGCAGAAGCAAAAAGAAAAATTATTTGATGGCCTCAAGACGGGTGGTTTAGCGGAAGAAAAAATCAAAGAATTGTGGTCCCAGATTGAACCTTTTGCCGCTTATGGTTTCAACAAAGCCCATGCCGCTAGTTACGGTCGGGTCGCTTATCAAACTTCCTATATGAAAGCCAACTACCCGGGTGAATATATGACCGCGGTGTTATCGGCGGAATCAGGCGACGTGGAAGAAATTGCTTCCATTATCGGTGAATGTAAAAAAATTGATATCCCCGTCCTGCCACCAGACGTCAATGAAAGTTTTGGCGATTTCGCGGTCATCAAGTCGGTCAGAGGTGATTTGAATAAATTGTCCGAACCAGCCGCTGATCTGGCTCGCCGACTCCAACGCGAAAAAGATACTATTCGTTTTGGCCTCTACACCATCAAAAATCTCGGCACGGAAATTTCTGATTTTATTGTTGACGAACGCAAACGCAGTGGCCCCTATACTTCCTACCAAAACTTTCTCGAGCGAGTGGTTCATAAAAATATGAATAAGAAATCTCTCGAGGCGCTGGTTAAAGCTGGAGCGATGGATAGCCTCGGTGAAGAACGGGGCACCATGCTCGGCAATATCGAAGAAGCTCTCGCCTATAACAAAGAGCGGGGTCAAAAGAATACTGACCAGAGCTCGCTCTTTGGCTTGATGGTTGATACCAGCACCATTCCGCCTTTAAAATTTAAAATCAGTGATCCCATTCCCAATAAAATTAAATTAGCTTGGGAAAAAGAATTACTTGGTCTCTATCTCTCTGGCCACCCCCTCGAAGAATACCGCGAGAAATTTGAGAAAGCCGATCATACTATTCGCACCGCTAAAAATCTCAACGAAGGCATGCCGGTCGTGCTCGGTGGCGTCATCGAAACTGTCCGTGAGATCACCACCAAAAAAGGTGACAAGATGGCTTTTATTCGTCTAGCTGACATGGACGATGCCATCGAGACCGTCGTCTTTTCTCGCATTTACACCACTCAGAAAGATTTATTTGTACCAGACAAATGCATCGCCATCAAAGGCAAAATGAGTTTCCGAAATGGCGAGCCGAGCATTGTGGTAGAAGGAGCGAAGGAGTTGTAAGAAAGTAATAAAAGTAATAAGAAGTAGAGTAGTAAAAAAAATACACAACAAAAGTTGTTTCCCTTCAAGACTTGATTGTTTTTGTGTTAGCGTTATCATTTTAAGTGGACGTACAGTACAAAGGTATCAAGGGTATATGGCTAGGAGGTCGCCTATGCTGACACACATTCGGGGGTCCGCAATCTTTCTAGGCTAGTGTTCCTAACAACGCAACTTACCCGCAACAAAAGAAGACAATCAATGACGATTGTCAGCCGAAAGGTCCAAGAAGAGAAAAGCTCACAAACAAGTAGCTCTTCTCCCTCAAGATCAAGTAGGCCAAAACAAACCAGGGAGTGGGGCGCCTTAAGTCCTAGCAGAGGGCTGTCTTCGGACGGACCCTCTTTCTTTTTGTTTGACAATCACCCCACCATGCCATAGCATATAAGTATCAGACACTGCGACAGCCACCAACTGTCACCAAAACAGACTGATAAAAAAGAGAGTCCACCATCGGTGGAAAGCTAGGTGGAACCGCGAGGAATTAATTCCCCGTCCTGGCGATAACATCAGAGCAATCTAGTGTTATCACCAGGGCGGTTTTTTATTATTAAATTTCTTTAAATAAATTTTGAATTAAAAACTTTTTTACTCGGCAAGCTCTTTTTAAGGGTACGGATTTTCTGAAGCTTAGAAAATCCTGAAGCGTTCGTGTCGACACACTCACGACCCCCTTTAAAAGACTTCCCTCATAATTCAAAGTTTTTGATTCAAATAAACAACATGAATAATATCGAAAATATTCGCCACTCCCTCGCCCACTTGTTGGCCACCGTGGTCAAAGAAAAATATCCCGAAGCTAAACTCGGTATCGGACCGGCCATCGACAATGGTTTTTATTATGACTTTGATTTTTCAGGTGGTGCCATGCCAACTGAAGAAAATCTGAAGGACTTGGAAAAAGCGATTAAAAAACTGACCAATAAAGATATTGAATTTAAACAAGAAAAGATTTCGGTCGACGAAGCTAGGGCGATGTTTGCTTCGGAACCATACAAACTCGAACTCATCGATGACTTAGTTAAAACTGGCCAAGAAATTTCGATCTATTGCTCTGGTGATTTTGTAGATCTCTGCGCCGGCCCTCATGTTGGCAGTATCAAAGAAATCAACCCCGACGCCTTTAAACTCGAGCGGGTCGCTGGTGCCTACTGGAAAGGCAGTGAAAAAAATAAAATGCTCACTAGAATCTATGGTCTCGCCTTTACCTCAGCCGAAGAACTTAAAACTTATCTCACCCAAATCGAAGAAGCTAAAAAACGTGACCATCGAGTTCTCGGCAAACAACTAAAAATCTTTACTATCTCTCCCCTGGTCGGTGCTGGTCTGCCCCTGATGCAACCCAACGGGATGATCATTCGCCAAGAAATTGAGGATTACCTGTGGAAGCTTCACCAGGATCGCGGTTACCAGCGGGTCTGGACACCCCATATCGCCCACGAGGAACTTTATCAAACGTCTGGCCATGCTGAGAAATTTGGCGATGAACTTTTCAGAGTATCAGGCAAAGAGGAAAAATTTATTCTCAAACCGATGAACTGCCCGCACCATATGCAAATCTTTGCCGACAATCAGTTTAGCTATCGTGACCTACCTATCCGCTATTTCGAACCAGCCACTGTTTATCGCGATGAAAAATCCGGCCAGCTCTCTGGTCTGACTCGAGTTCGTTCAATCACCCAAGACGACGGCCACCTCTTCTGTCGAATATCGCAAATCAAAGAAGAAATAAAAATTATCACGGGCATCATTAAAACTTTCTACACCACTATCGGTTTAATGGAAGATTATTGGGTCAGTCTGTCTGTTCGTGGAGATGACCAGAGTAAATATCTTGGCACCGATGAGGCTTGGCAGGCAGCGGAGACCGCTCTGGAGGAAGTGGCCATGGCTAATAACTTGCCCTACAAACGGATCGAAGGTGAAGCCGCTTTCTATGGCCCCAAACTTGATTTTATGTTCAAAGACGCGATCGGCAGGGAGTGGCAACTAGCCACGATTCAATGTGATTTTAATTTACCGGTCAGATTTGATTTATCTTTTATCAATGAAGCTGGTGAAAAAGAACGGCCAGTCGTGATTCACCGTGCCATCTCCGGTTCGCTGGAACGTTTTATGGGCATTATGATTGAACATTACGCCGGTGCCTTCCCGACCTGGCTAGCACCAATCCAAGTTAAAGTCCTACCGATTACTGAAAAACAAATGGTCTATGCTCAGACGGTAACCGATCAACTAAAGGCTAACAATATTCGTGTGGTTTTAGATGAAGACAACGAAACACTAGGTAAAAAAATCCGCAACGCCAAAATGCAAAAAATCCCCTATCTCGTGGTCATCGGCGATAAAGAACTGGAAGAAAAAATGATTACCGTCGAAAACCGAAGTGAAGAAAAAGGGATAAAAATGTCGGTCAGTGATTTTGCGGACAAAATATCGGCTGAAATAAAATCCCGCCAAGCTTAATCGATCAAGCCCTGTCAGGATATATCCACACCCTTTACACTTGACAATATACGTGGCTTTGCTAGAGTTTAAAAAGACCTGTCGGGAATAGTTCTCGATTAAGGAAATGAAGGGGGCTCTGTATGCCATTAGTAGTGCAAGAGGAAGCAACAAGGTGGTCAGAGAGAGAAACAACCGGCGTCATCAGTCGGAAAACCAAGAAGGAGAAACGGAGAGATCGCATCAAGCGCATGAAGTCTCAATGTCGGCACCCTGAGGGATACAACATCGGCCACGGCGAAGTCCAGTGCGTCTGCGGAACTATTCTCAAGGTGAGACAGATCCCGACGCAATTCGCAATCCTTCCGCCCGTGAACAGCGCGGAGTGGTTCGAAGAGCAGAAGAGGTCGAGACGTAGGACCGCAGTCTAATCCCTTCCTTTTTCCACGACAATGGCTCATCCAAGATCCCGCCTCGACCTAGCGTCGGAACGGGATTTTCATTTGCAAAAAAATACTAGCTCTAATTTTCCGCGTCTCATCCGCAAAAATCAGCGTTTAATCCGCGTCAGATCCGCGTCTCTAGACATCAATATTCGCCAGCTTCGCATGCGACTGGATGAAGTGTTTGCGTGGCTCCACATCACTGCCCATCAGCGTGCTGAAAGTTTTATCCGCTTCCTCGGCATCCTCTACTTTTACTTTTTTCAAAATCCGCGTGGCCGGGTTCATGGTGGTCTCCCACAATTCTTCCGGGTTCATTTCGCCGAGACCTTTGTAGCGTTGAATATGAACTTTCATTGATCGAGCCTTAACCACTTCTGTTGGAACATCCTCCCCTTCCTCTGACTCCTCACTTTCATCACCGACAGTCAAAGAATCAGCTGTTACTCCCATTGATTTGAGAACTTGCTCTTTTTCTTCATCGCTATAAGCATAAGCCATTTCTTTCCCCCGTTTGATCTTGTAAAGCGGTGGTTGGGCAATAAAAATATGATTCTCATCAATCAATGAGCGGTAGTAGCGGAAAAAGAAAGTCAGCAACAGAGTGCGAATGTGAGCACCATCGACGTCCGCATCAGTGGCGATAATAATCTTGTGGTAACGAAGTTTGCTGATATCAAACATATCACCAATACCGACACCCATGGCGATAATCAAAGCTTTGATCTCCGCAAAAGCCAACATCTTATCGAGACGAGCCTTTTCCACATTTAAAATCTTACCCTTGAGTGGCAAGATAGCCTGAGTCCGTCGGTCCCGTCCCTGTTTCCCCGAGCCACCAGCCGAGTCTCCCTCCACAATAAAGATTTCCGCTTCTTCGGCATTGCGGGTCTGACAGTCAGCCAGTTTACCCGGCAAGGTCATGCCCTCGAGTGCTCCCTTGCGTAAGACGCTATCCTTGGCGGCCTTGGCGGCCTTGCGAGCCTTCAAAGCTAAAATAATCTTGTTAACTATGGCTTTAGCCTCATCAGGATGCTCTTCGAGATAGGCGGAAAAAGCTTCACCAAAGACAGATTCGACGGCCCCACGAGCCACGATCGAGCCGAGCTTGGCTTTGGTCTGACCCTCAAATTGCGGATCCCGCAGTTTGACTGAAATAACGGCCACTAGACCTTCCCGGACGTCATCGCCAGTAAAGCTACCGTCACCACTTTCTTTGATGTAATTGTTCTTCTTGGCATAGTCATTGAGAATACGAGTCAGAGCCGTCCGGAAACCAGTCAGGTGAGTTCCCCCTTCTGGAGTGATGGTGTTGTTGGTATAAGTAATCTCCTTCGAATCGATATCATCGACATACTGCATGGCCACCTCCACATCCACACCATCAACTTCTTTTTCAGTATAAAAAACTTCGCGGTTGACGACTTTTTCTTTTTGGTTATAAAACTTAATCAGAGACAGTAAACCACCTTCGAAGTAGAAAGTCATCGATGGTGTGTCGAGACCTAATTCATTCAAAAAGAAACATTTGTCGGTATCAATTTTCCCCTCATAACCACGAGCATCAATCGCTCGCACCCGCAAACCTTTGACCAAGTAAGCCTGGCTCCGCAAGTGAGTAACCATGCGGTGCCAATCATAGACTGTTTCAGAAAAAATAGTGGCGTCTGGCTGGAAAGAAATAATCGTGCCGTGCAATTTAGAGCTGGCCACTTTTTTAACATTGTATTTTTTCTTGCCGATAGCAAACTCCTGAACATACTTACCGCCATCACGATGGACTTCGGCTTTGAGCCAAGTCGACAGCGCGTTGACCACCGACGCACCGACACCGTGTAAACCACCAGAGATTTTATAACTATCCCCTTCAAATTTACCACCAGCATGGAGCACCGTCAGGACAGTTTCCAAAGTCGAGACTTTAGTCTTTTTATGAATTTCCACCGGGATACCCGTGCCATTGTCTACCACGCGAATAACGTCGCCCGGCAAAATCGCCACTTCAATCTCATCACAAAAACCGTTCATGGCCTCGTCGCGAGAGTTGTCGAAAATCTCCACCATCAGGTGGTGGAGGCCGTCTGGGCCCGTCGAACCAATATACATACCCGGTCGTTTACGAACCGGTTCCAGACCTTCCAAAACGATGATTTCATCAGCCCCGTATTTTCTTTTTTGCTCCGCCATAATGATTGATTTTTAGTGTCATTTACCCCGCCAATAATGGCGCGAAATAAGGCCCAAATTGGAGCCTCTTTTGGCTAATTTATACCCCTATTTTAGCAAAAAACAGGACAAAAGGAAAGGCCACAAAAATGACAAAATATCTTCACTAGACATGAATCCCCTGGCCGGAGCGAAGCTCTGGACTGGGGTCTTAATTTTTCATTTTGACTTTTACAGTTTAAATTATTTTATCTCACCTCCCAGCCGTTAGTCTGCAATTTGGCCGTAACTGTTTCCATTTCTTTGTTCACTTCATCGTCCGAGAGGGTTTTATCAAAAGACTGGAATACCAACCGAAAAGCCAAAGACTTTCTTCCCTCCTTCACAAATTCATCAAACAGGATCGGTCCCTCGACACATAGCGGCCCAACACTGGTTTTAATCTCGCTACCCACTAGCTCAATATCAGTCTCCTCCGGCACCCAGACGGCAATATCACGGATGATGCGCGGGTAGATCGAAACCGGTTGATAGTGAACAGCTCTATTAATAAAATTTTCCAGATCGGACAAATCATTTTTCACATCAGCAAAATCAGCTAATTTTTTCTCAGTAATTTCTATCTTCAATTTTGGCTTTTTACAACCGAAACCAGTCGCGACTCTAATCTCTTCAGTGACGACCGTCTGTCCATCTGACAAAGAGTTGAAAACCGTGCCAATTTCAAAAAGTTTTACTTCATCATCATCAAACAAAACTCGCCCCAGGTTAAACTCCACTTCTCGCTTGAGCCCATCACTTAAATTATTACGCAAATAAGCTTTGTCAGAAGCCAATGGTTTTTCTACTGCCACCTCGCCATGATCGACAAAAGTATAACCGTAAATCTCATTGTAACCCTCGCCTGCCAACTGGGCGCGAACGCGATTTATTAAGTCAAAAGTCGCCCCACGGCCAGCCGGAGCTTCGACTGATAATTGTCGAGCTGGTATTTGATCGTAGCCAAGCAAACGAGCCACCTCATCCGCCAAATCTTCTTTAATATTTAAATCCAATCGCTCCGCGGGGATCAAAGCGGTCAAGGTGTCGTCATTATTTTCCACTACCGGCACTCGCACCCGATTCAAAAAACCAATAATCTTCTCTCGGCTCAAAGCCGTACCCAAGAGACCATTGATTTGTTCTACCGTAAAAATAATTTCCGCTCGAGCGGTTGATTGGTCGGCCACTAACCAAGCTTCTTTTGGCGTTAATTTGGGAAATAATGAATTTATTTCTCGAGCTAAACCCAAGGCCGTCTTGGCATCACCAGACCGATCCGGTAAAATTTTAATCTCCAATTCCCAGTCGCCATTATCGGCAGATATTATTTCCTCGACTTCCGAAGAATGCATCGTTAAAACTTCCGCCAGCTCTTCAACGGTCGGAAAATCACTGGAAAAATATTCACGCAATTGTTTATAAGAAAAACGCATCGAATTAAAATTGTTTTAGAAAACGTAAATCACCATTATAAAAATGCCGGATATCTTCAATCCCATATTTGATCATGGCCAACCGATCGATGGTGCTACCAAAAGCAAAGCCCTGCCATTCGTCCGGATCAAGGCCGGCCGCTTTAAAAACATTGGGGTGCAACATCCCCGCTCCACAAACTTCCAACCAGCGATCACCCCATTTAATATCCACTTCGACACCCGGCTCAACAAAAGGGAAAAAACTAGCGCGCATCCGCATCTCAATATCTTGACCAAAAAGCTCACGGTAAAAATGTTCAAGGGTTCCTTTTAAATCAGCCATCGTAATCTGGCCCGGCCGATCAATGGCCAAACCATCAAACTGATAAAATTGAGCTTCATGAGTGGCGTCAGTCGCCTCATTACGAAAGACTCGTCCGGAAGAAAAAACTCTCAGGGGAAGCTGTTTTTTGGCTAATTCACGCAAAGAGACCGCAGTCATATGAGTCCGCAAGAGAATATTTTTGTCACGAGGTTTGAGCCCTAAATCATTTGTTTTAGACAGATGATCGGGCGAACCATTTGCTTCGGCAAATGGTTTTAGCCAAAAAGTGTCCTGCATGGCCCGAGCAGGATGATTGGCCGGCACATTCAAGGCATCGAAATTATTAAATTCTGTTTCTACTTCTGGTCCTTGGGCCACCCTAAAACCCATCGATTCAAAGGTTTTTGAAACGTCAAAGATTATTTGGCTCAAAGGGTGTAAATGACCCCGATTATCAGGCTTTAACATATGGTCAGTATAGCCGAAAAATGGACCCTGGCCAACCCTAACCCTGTCTGGCGATAGCCGCCCAATTAACTACTCCCGGGGTCCCGACAGTCGTCGTAGCGTTACGATCTAAGGCGCAGGCAGTAGAACAACCGAGACGGTCTTTCCAATTCGAAAGGTCATTAGCGGCTCGAGAAAAACCCACCCGTTCCAGAGATGATGATGGATTACCAGCTTTATTCCAGACCGGCGTTTCTTCGATCAAAATGTCGCCACCAGCTTTTTTCTGCCATAATTTGAAATTTAAGTTACTAACATCAAAACTTTTGACTCCCGGGTCGGCCCCAAAACTATCGATTAGATTAGCGGGGCGGTTACTGATCACCTCGTCACTCTCCCGTTCAATTAAATAATAACCACGAGAATTGAGCTGGCCTGATAAATTGATCTTGTAGTCATTAGGCCCAAAACTAAGATAAAAGTTATTCAAGTCGAGAGACTGATAATAGGTACCGTTGGATAGCTCTAGCCATTCGTCGGTATCCGAAGCCGTCGTCCCTGCCCAGCCGATCTCATTAATCATTAACGGGCTGACGTGTAAATTGGTTTCAATTTTAGAACTGGTTGCCACCACGGCGCTGGAAGAAGCATCCCGAGCGATTATCTGCCACTGAAAAGTAGTAAAATATTCTCCGGCTGGAATTTTTGATTCAACACTCACTTGAGTAGCGCTAGTCGCTGTCAAGAGAGCGGTCTCGACTTCTTCATAGCTGTCATTGAGAGAGGTTTTAATCAGATCATAGCGATAGTCACCGGGCTGACTGGGCGACCAAGACAAAGATAGGGTATCGGTCGCTTTTAATAAACAAGGATTGGCCGTCAGCGAAAAACTACAGGTGCTGACAGATAAATCTATGGCTAATGGCTCGCCAGGCAATTTTTCTTCGGTGGTGGTCGCGGTTGTGGTCGCGACATCGAGCGTGGTAGTTGAAGTCTCAGCCTCAGCTGTCTCAATAATTGGGGCCAAACCGGCCGAAGCCAGGGTCGAATTGACCGAGCGAATAACGGTTAAAACCTGATTCTGGTTGGCACTAGCACTAGTCAAAGCCTCGAGCTCCGCCCGCAGGGCTCGCAAGCGATTTTCCAAGACGGCCAAACGCTCCAGTCTGATTTGCTCTGGGGTCATTGTCTCCCTCACCTCGGTCGGAGCCTTGACAACAATCGGATCAAGTTTAGTCACTGGCAGAGTGGCTGGATTATTTTTTGCTAAACTAACCATCGCTAAAGCCTGATTAATTTTAAATTTGGCCGCCTCGACCAACTTCTGCCACCAGGGTTCTCGAGCTTTTTGCAAAGCATGAGTTTCCTGTTCTTTTTTGACCTCATCAAAAAATAGTTTTATCACCCCCGCGCTATACCCCACCGCCCGCGGGGCGAGAGTGGGCCAGTAGGAGGACATAACCTTGTTATCATTCTTGTCATAAATAGAATAATTTTCAATGATCTTTCCATTTGAATCAAAATTATTTGCAATAATAACCAATTTTTCTCCCATGTTACTGTATCCATAATTTCTAATTTTTCCATCGTCTCCATATTCTTTTATTTTTTTAACGATTTTCGGTTCAGAATAATATTTTAAAATAGTATCATCACTGAAAAAATTACCGTTAGTAAACTTTGCTACCTGATCAAAATATTCATTGATGGAATTTAAATAAATAGGTTGAGTTGAGGGAACTCTCGTCTGCGTTTTAGTGTAGCTCTCATAAGTACTAACTATCGGGTGAGCGTCGTCTCGTGTGTGCTCAGGCACCGTCTTATCCTGGATCAAATGCAAGATATGGCCCAGAGTGGCGAGGCCATTAGCCTTATCGCCATAGACATACTGGTAGATAGCGTTATCCCAAGTAAAATCATTGGCTGTGTTAGCCCGACCAAGCGCCCACTGCTTAGAAGAAGAAAACTGGCCGCTATTTAGGCCAACGTTATTAATCGGATCATAAAAATGGTTTAAATAGCGGGGATCAACGTCTTCGGCGATTGAACCTAGAATAATGGCTCGATCCTCAGCGCTAATAAATGTTTTATCGGCACTAACCTCAAACAAATCAATCGCTTTGCCCGTCAACAGAGGGTGAATTTTGTCGTTATCATAAGCAAAAATTAATGCTGGCCACAAGGCCAGCATTAAAATCGACATTACATACTTACGAGCTTCCATACAAGAGTATCTTGGTTAAGTATAAGAGAAGATTTTGACCACGCGCCGACCTTCTCATCATATTTTGAAAACTCACACGTCTTTCTGTATTCAAAACATTCTTTCTTGTCATATGAAGACATCACATTAGCAACAATATCTTTCCTATTATTTTTAATTATTACCTTCATGTCACTGAGAGCGTCTGCTTGTTTTTCGATAATAAAATACTTACTGGCCAGTTCCAGATCTCCCGCCTGGAAAGCCTTGATAAACAGCTGTAGAGTCTCTTCCGGTGTCGCCCCACCATAAGTGTCGTTTTTATACTCCGCCTTCAGCACCTCCACACTAGCGATATATCTCTGCTGGCTCCACTGCTGATAGAGCTGGAGACCAAAATTCCCCGCCCACACTAGCAACCCCACCACGATCACTCCCCCCACCCCCCCACCACAACTTTGTCATTTTTTTCATATATTTTTATCTTTTCCCCCATGTCCGACATGGGGAAGGAATTAATTATCAACTATTTCTGCATACGTCGGACATATGCAGTTTGCATATGTCCGACGTATGCAAACATTCTTGTTTATAAATTTGTTTCTTCCTCCTCTTCTAATTCTCTTTTATAATCTAACCAGAAATTTAGCATTTCTTTAAAATCATTTTTACCTTCAAAATAATCGGGAAAAACAGATTTATTTAAAATTTTGCTCTCTCGTCTTTCCCTACCAATATAATCATCATAGCTGGAATATTTATAATTCTCAATAAATTTCTGGGCTTTATTAACGTCCAAGACACCGTCATCCTCCTTCCAATTTGGATAAATGAGTTTAACTGGATTAAGGTGGATATAGGAATAGATATACTCCAGGTAGCGATCTTCGCTCAAATGTTTAGCCTTAAAATTACCATCAAACAATGACCCCACTCTCTTATTTTTGGTATTGTAATACTTTGAATAGGCCGTGAGGAGTTTTTGCATGAAAAGAGAAGTTCCGTTCTCTTCTTTCTCATGGATAAGCAAATGAAAATGATTGGGCATCAGACAATAAACACCAATATCGACCAAAGACTGATCGGCCGGAAAATCAAAAATATCCGCCAAAGAAAGGTCCTCGACAATCTCTCTAAATCTTGTTGACTGGCTATGATTACACAGAAATAAGAGTTTGATAAAACGCTGTCTATCTTTATCATCATCAAAAATAACCCTTTTGTCCACGCCACGGCTATAGAGGTGATAAAATTCATCAACAGAAAATTCAAATTTTCTCTCCATAAATATACTATAACACGACTAGGCACTTCCCCCACGTCCGACATGGGGATATCCCCATGTCGGACGTGGGGAAAAAGTTTTTCAAACAAAAAATAGCCACACAAAAACCCCCGGCTCCAGAGAGCGGGGGTTTTTGCTAACCTTTAACTAACTGCCATCGGCAAATTAGTTAAACACAAGTGGTTAATATTACTGGAGATAAGTAGCAGGAGATCTCCAACCGTTGATACTCGACATAAAGGTAGCGGTCGTGACGGTAGCCCCGTAGTTAACCTTGATGAGTTGAACAGCGTAGTTACCAGCTGTAACAGCGGTACCCGCGGCATTTCGACTCAAGAAAGTATAAGTAACAGGGATAGTAACTTCACTACCTTCAGCCAAAGTACAGCCGTTGGTCAAACCAGCGACAGAACAAGAGGAAGGAATAGTGTAGTTAGTACTCGTAGAGTAAGCGGTCAAAGCTGAAGCGACGCCGTCAGCGTAAACCTCAAAGCTATTGGTAGCACCAGTCTTGGCAAACATTGGCGTATCAGAAGCCACGGTTGGCAAAACGATGTCGTTACCCATAGCCTTAACGGTGACGTTAAAGGTGGCGGTAACGGTAGTTGTGCTAATTCCAGTAGAACTGGTGACGGAATCTTTGGAGATAGTAGGAACAGAAGCCAAAGAAATCTGTAGACCAGAGCTCAAGACAGAGAGAGTATAACCAGTAGCGGTACCAGTTTCAGTGATAGCCGTGCCACTAGTATTTTCAGCAGTAACATTGGCACCATAAGTGACATCACCAATAAAGGTGGTAACAGCGGCACCGGCATCAACCACATCCATCTTCAAGGTCAAAACCTTGGTGGAATCCTTTGGTACGATGTAGTCAATATCACTAAAGGTGGCAGTCATAGCAGTAGCGGTAGTACCGACAACAGTAGCTGAGCCAACTAGAGTGCTACCTTCATAGAGGTAAGCGGTAGTACCAGAAGCAGTAGTAGTGACACCACCACGAGTGATACCAGCCACCAAATCGGTCACCTTGACATCATCCTTTTCAGCCTTTAAATCAAAGACCATCAAAGGAAGTTTGTCATATTCGTCACCAGCGGTATTTTGATCAGCAACCAATTCTTGAGGAGCCAATGAAGCACTGTTCAAAGAAATCTTCAAGGTGGCAGAATCAGCCAAAGAGCTGGCGCCAATGGTGACAGTACGGCGAGACAAAGCAGCCGTAGGACCAGTCTGGCTCAAGCTAGCACCGTCAACACCACGAACACCATCGGCTGGAATGAGCAAGCCATAAGTGGCATTGGCATCATAGGTAGAATCAATAGAGCTCATGGCATCCAAAGCCAAGGTCAAAACCTTGGTGGAATCCTTGGAGACAACAGTGTTGAAACCGGACAAAGTGATGTAGTAGGTAGAACCATCCTTGACAACAGTTGAGGAATTCAAAGCCGACTCAGCCAAAACGGTGCTACCGTCGAGGAGATAGATTCGGCTGAACAACTTGTTGTAGAAGATAGTGCTGGAACCTAGGTCAACCTTGACGCGTTGGATAGCAATATCAGAAGTCTTGGCCTCAAGTTTGAGACCCAAAACACCGATCTTGGTATCACCTTCGCGAACAGTCAAACCGGAACTTGGGGATGGATTAACAGTTACAGTGATGCTACCCTCAACGCCTGGAGTGGTGATACTAGTACCAGTAGTGGTAGTAGTAGTAGTAGTCCCGCCAGTAGTGGTGGTAACAGCTGAAGAGTTAACGAAGGCCCGAGTGATTGGACCGAAGTAACCAGTGGCAGAGATAGCATTCTCTCTCTGGTACTTGACGAGGGCAGCCTTGGTCATAGAACCAAAGTAGGTAGTAGGAGAGGCAATGTCCAAGTAACCACCATCAATCAAAATTTGCTGTAAAGCGGTAACATCAGCACCAGTAGAACCTACGGTGAGGTTACGGGTGAAGGTAGTACCAGTGGTGACAGCACCACCCTTCAAGGCAGCAATTTGGGCAGTCAAAGTCGCAATTTGCGCCATCAACTCATCAATGGTCGCGGCCGAAGCAGGAACTGCTACGAACGACAAGACCATCGCCAAACCAACAACCAATGAAGTAAGTTTTAACATTTTACTCATATAATTGGGTTAATTTTTAATAAGTGAACTTATAATCTAATTCTAATAAACTAATTAATTTTTCGGTGAACCAACCGCCATCGACTTATCTCGGCGGGTTCACGCTCGTCACCAACTAGCTATTTTATTTAGTCAGTTCGCGACGATTCATTAATCACCCGTCTCTGCGAGTGTTTAATAAACAAAGGGAAAGAAAGGAATTTCTATCGATTATTCTTTCGGTGTATTCAAATTTCAAAGGACAGCCAAAACGGCCATAGTCTGATTATATTATTGCCACCCTAAAACCGCAAAGACTTATGTGGATAACCACCGAGAAATCACGATTTTGAGCCTGCTAATAATATAGCAAAAACGGGGGTAAAAATCAACCCGATAGTAGACTTTGATTACAAACTCACTACCGGGCCATATATCGCGACCAACGTCGCTCCCCCTGCTTTTTCAAGACCCCCTCTTCTACCATCTCAGCCAAGAGGCGTTGAACGGTTTTTTCACTACAGCCATGGACGGCAACCGCAATGTCCTTGATAGCCGTCCAGCTCTTCCCTTTTACGAAATCAGTGATGATTTTCTTTCGGTGATCACGGCTCTCGGCCTTGTTGGGCCGAGGGTGATTATTGGCACTAGAATTCTCCCCCATCATTGATTTAGAGGTTTTTTGTCCATTATAGACCCCTGACTCAGCCAGACGAATTTGTCCAATATGGGGACCACTATTTTTGATAGGGTTTGAATAAGCAGAGGATGATTGAACCTGACGACTGACACCAGAAATCGGAAAGCCATTGACTGTTCGAATCTCTCCATTTTGATCTTCAATCAGACGCAAAGAAGAGACCTCTTTGATCCCCAAAGAAACATTTTCCGACAAGACCACTGTTTCCTGTTTGAGAATGCCAAAATTCATTTCGGAAACCGCCCCACCCGCCACCGCCAGATCCATCAAAGACAAAAGTTGATCTAGATGTCCGTTAAGTTTATTAAGGACGATTTCTGACTCCAAACTATTCTGTCCTTTATTATCAGACTTATCAATACTATGTCCTAAAGTCTTGGCATCGGACATTAGCTCGATCGCCCGTTCCCGAATCTTCCATTTTAAGGGATCTTGGTCAGACACAAAAGAGCTCACCAAGTAGATGGCTCGGGACAATCGCTGACCCTTACTGGCCAAGAGATTGATGTCTTTTAAATGATTGTCTTTTTGGTCTAACATGTTTGTCTTTTTGTTTCTGTCCTAGACAGTTATTGTCTTTTATTGTATACCTGTCGGACATTTTTGTCTATAGGCCACACGTCCTATTACTAAAATATGTTGTCTTTTAAGGATTTTTGAGAGGTCGACGAAATCAAAGTATTGAGACTTGGTGCAAAATGCAAAATTCAAAGCGCAAAACTTAAATTCAAAAGTTAAAATCTAGAATACAGGAATTCTAATTTTTATTTTTGCATTGCAACTTTACATTTTGCACTTTGAATTTTTAATTTAATCTGTTTTATTCTCTAATATTTGTTATAATTAACACAACAAAATTACCAACCACCTATATACAACAAATTATTATTATGGGCCGTAAAAAACTTAGTAAAGCCGAGAGAAAAAGCCGCTCCAAAAAAGATTTTGAAGCCGGCATGGCTGTCCCCAAGATCAGCTTCAAAGAAGAAACCAAACACGGAGCTCTGGCCATCGCCTGTCTAGCTCTGGCCGCCTTCTTCCTCCTGGCTCGTTTCCAACAAGCCGGCGTGGCCGGTGATTTTACCTATCAACTTTTCGATCAATTATTCGGAGCTGGCTTCTTCCTAGTGCCAGTGGTCTGGCTGGCTCTGGCCTGGTCTTTTTTCAAATCAATGCGACCAAACTTTGTGGTCTCTAGACTACTCGGTGGGCTAGTCTTTTTTGCTTCGGCCCTAGCCACGACCAGCACTATCTTTGGTGAAAAAGCCGGTGGCAATATCGGCACTCTACTGGCCAAACCGATGCTATCCCTATTTGATTTTTATATCAGCTTAATTTTCCTCGGCGCGGTCGCGATCGTCTCTCTCCTAGTAGTTTTTGATACCGGTTTTTCTCTCAACCTCCTGAAACTTTTCCGTAAAAAAGAAACTGAGATTCTGTCCGCTGATGGCAAACTAACCACCGAGGAAGAAGCGCGAGGATCCGAAGCCAACAAAAATGACAATGCCAATAAAGACGACAAAGCGACGGGCAAAATAATCGAGCCCAAAAAGATTTCGGCCGATGACGGTTTCTTTGCTAGCGCCATGTCTTTTGCCAAACGCGGTGGCATGAGCGCCTTTACTCCACCTCCACTGTCTCTCCTCGAACGCGATAGTGGTAAACCAGGAGTGGGCGACATCAAAGCCAACATGAATATCATCAAACGCACCCTGGCCAACTTTGGCATCAATGTCGAAATGGATGAGGTCTCGATCGGGCCATCAGTCACTCGCTATGCCCTGAAGCCGGCCGAGGGCATGAAGCTCTCCCGCATTATTGCTTTGCAAAACGACCTGTCATTGGCCCTAGCGGCCCATCCCCTGCGAATCGAGGCTCCGATTCCGGGCAAGTCTCTCGTCGGCATCGAAATTCCCAACACCATCAAATCTACCGTCGGCTTGGCCACCATGCTCGGCACCAAAGAATTTGCTGAATCTACCTACCCTCTTTATATCGCTCTCGGCAAGGGTATTTCAGGTTTGCCTCAATACACCAACTTGGCCAAGTCGCCTCACCTCTTGATTGCGGGAGCCACCGGTTCCGGTAAATCTGTAACTATTCACACCATCATTACTTCCCTGCTTTATCGCAACAGTCCCGAGCAAATGCGTTTTATTATGATTGATCCAAAGCGCGTTGAACTCACTCTCTATAATAAAATTCCTCATCTTCTGACCCCAGTCATTACTGAAGCTAAAAAAACTATTTCTGCCTTACGCTGGGCGGCCAAAGAAATGGATCGCCGATATAACATCCTCGAAGCAGAATCGGTACGCGATATCCAGTCTTATCACAAAAATGTTTTGGAAGCCAAGCTAGCTAAATTAGGTAAAAAAGGCAGTGAGGCTGATGAGTCAGAAGAGATTGAGCGAATGCCTTATATCATCATCGTGATCGATGAGTTGGCCGATATCATGACCAGCTATCCGCGGGAACTCGAGGCGGCTATTGTCCGCTTGGCCCAGATGTCTCGAGCGGTCGGTATTCATCTCCTCCTCTCGACCCAACGCCCGAGTGTCGAGGTTATCACCGGTCTGATCAAAGCCAACATTCCTTCTCGGATTGCCCTCCAAGTGGCTTCACAAATCGATTCCCGCACGATTATTGATATGGCTGGAGCGGAAAAATTGCTCGGCGCTGGTGATATGCTCTACCTCGGTGGCGAAATGGCCAAACCAGTGCGAATCCAGTCGGCCTTTATTACCGAAAACGAAGTCAAAAAAGTCGTATCTTTTCTAATTGACCAATACGCCGGGGAATTTTTGCCAACTGAGATCAGTCTCGGTAACGACGAAGTGGCTGGCAACAAAGCTCTCTACGGAACCGCTCTCGGCGAAGATAGCGATGACGACAACCTTTACGAAGAAGCTCGAATGGCGGTCGTCGAAGCCGGCAAAGCTTCCGCTTCCTATCTCCAACGCAAACTAAAAGTGGGCTATGCCCGAGCCGCTCGCCTGCTCGATATGTTAGAAGAACGAGGCGTGATCGGTCCAGGTGATGGGGCCAAACCACGAGAAGTTTACGCTCATCGAGACAACGAAACTGTCGAGGACCTAGCCAATGGTCAAGAAGGTTTTTAGATCAGACAAACCGCTCAACCTCTCACTATGACTGCCCACAACTCTACACGCCAAAAAATAAAAATTGCCGCCATGGCTGTCCTTTTTTTGGTGATGGCTATTTATGCCGGTCTAAAGCTAAAAAATATTTTTTTGGGGCCACAAATCACCATCGACTCTCCGCTCTCTGGTTCGACTTACCGCACGCCACTAGTGACCATCAGCGGTCAAGCTAAAAGAATTGCTAAAATCTACTTTAATGACCGTAAGATTTTTACCGACACCAGTGGTAATTTTAATGAATCTTTGCTCCTGGCCAAAGGCTATAATATACTGGAGTTCAAAGCCGAAGACAGCTTTGGCCGAAAAATTAGCAAAAATGTCGAATTAGTTTTTCAGTAAATAATTTAATTTAATCCGCCAAAAACTTAAGCGGACAAGTAAACATATGGCAAAAAAAGAGAAATCTCACCCGATTGGTGGTGATCGCGCCTCAATCCTAGAAACAATCAAATCTATCCAAAGTCGCTTTGGTGATGAAGCGATTATGAAGCTGGGTGACAAACCAAAAGTAGGTATTAATGCCATCTCGACCGGCTCACTGGGCCTCGATATGGCTCTCGGAGTCGGCGGTGTACCTCGAGGCCGAGTGATTGAAATTTTCGGACCAGAATCTTCTGGCAAGACCACTCTCGCCCTCCACATCATTGCTGAAGCCCAAAAGAAGGGCGGGGTCTGCGCTTTTATTGATGCCGAGCACGCTCTCGATCCAGAATATTCCAAGCGCCTCGGCGTTTTGACTGATGAGCTACTAATCTCCCAGCCGGACTATGGCGAACAAGCCCTCGATATCGCCGAAAGTTTAGTTCGAACTGGTAAAATCGACGTCGTGGTCATCGACTCGGTCGCCGCTCTGACTCCAAAGGACGAGATTGAGGGTGACGTTGGTGATTATCATGTCGGCAAGCAAGCTCGCATGATGTCCCAAACTTTGCGCAAAATGACCGCCATCGTCGCCAAGAGCAATACAGTGGTGATCTTCATCAACCAGATCCGGATGCAAATCGGGGTGATGTTTGGCAACCCCGAGACCACGCCTGGCGGTAAGGCCCTGAAATTCTTCTCGTCGGTCCGCCTGGACATCCGCCGGATCGCTCAAATCAAAAAAGGAGAAGAAATCGTCGGTGGCCGAGTAAGGGTCAAGGTCGTCAAAAACAAGGTCGCGGCACCTTTCAAACAAGCTGAATTTGATATTCTCTACAACGAGGGTATTTCGCCAGAAGGTGAGCTGATTGCCCTGGGCGAAAAGAATGGTGTGGTCAGCAAGTCCGGCGCCGCCTACTCTTTTGGTGAAATTAAATTGGGCCGAGGCTATGACGCGGCTCGCACCTTCCTCCGTGACAATCCAGAAGTTAAAGAAAAAATCGCGACGTTGATTAAAGAAAAGATAGCGGAATAAAAATATGGAAACAAAAAGTCGTGTACCGTCGATATTGATAGTTTTTGCCCCTTGGATTATCGTGGGTATTATTTCTTCACTGGAATTATATTTCTTCTCCATCATAGAGGCAGAAAAAATTTGTTCCTATGGAGAAGGTGTAGCAGGAAGAAAACTTTTGGCCAATAGCCTGTTAGGGTTTTTTGCTCCGACGGTTTTATATTTTGGAGTACAAAAACCAAAACTTTTTAACAAAACAACGATTACTGGGTTAGTTTTAACTTTGATTGGAATTCTTCTTACTTTCGAGAAATTTTCGTGTCTATTTTAGTTTTGGCTTGAAAAAAGGGCATAATTCAGTTAGAATGACTTTACTATGTTAGAATACAGTGAAATCAAACCCCGGAAGTTTATTGTTTACGAAGGTGAACCATTTGAAGTTTTGACTTCCCACGTTTTCCGCAAGCAAATGCGTAAACCGGTCAATGCGACCAAATTAAAGAACCTCTTTACCGGTAAGGTGATGGAAATCTCTTTCCACCAGAGCGAGAAGGTAGAGGAAGCCGAAATCGACACTCGCAAGGTCAAGTATCTTTACGAAAATCGAGGCGAATACTGGTTCTGCGAAGAAAAAGACCCGGGGAAGCGTTTCTCTTTCAGCCACGATACAGTCGGCGATCAAATCAAATACGTCAAACCAAACTCGATTGTTGATGTTATCTCCTTTGGCGAGCGAACCCTGGGTGTCAAAATCCCGATTAAAGTCGAACTCAAAGTCAAAGACGCTCCCCCAGCGGTTAAAGGTAATACCGTCCAGGGCGGGGTCAAACAAGTCATTCTCGAAACTGGTGCTACTATCAACACCCCAATGTTCATCAATGCTGGTGACGTAATCAGGATTAATACTGAGACAGGAGAATATACGGAGCGAGCCTAGAGAAGCAGATTTTTGCAGATAAAACGCGGATTAAATTTTTTACAAAACGAAACGCCCGAGCATGAAAGCTAGGGCGTGTGACGCGCGGTGTGGAAAGATGAGCTAATCCAGAAGACATCTTTGAAGGATGATCAAGGATGCAAGATTGTTTGTCCCATGCAGGAGGACAGAATAACACGACGATGGTTGTTTGCACTTTTCAGCTGTGAATCTGGGGTTCACAAGCACAATGGCAAGTACCCCATTCTTCAGACACCTTTGTCCAAGTGTTTTAGGTAGAACTGCCTAGGTTGCATTTTAATGGCGGTATGAATCCGCAAGTGGTTGTAGTAATAGATTTGACGATAAATTGCTTCA
>Ga0208375_1001460_pt1 | contig 26384 bp, 26 predicted proteins | sample RifOxyD1_FD_184038 | JGI IMG/M metagenome (GOLD analysis project Ga0208375, IMG submission 184038) | Soil microbial communities from Rifle, Colorado - Rifle Oxygen_injection D1 (SPAdes) | ecosystem: Environmental > Terrestrial > Deep subsurface > Rock core/Sediment | place: Rifle, Colorado...
TGGGAGTTAAACAACAGACCCAGAAAGTGTCTTGGCTACAAGACTCCTTGTGAGGTATTATTGGAGCAAGGTGTTGCACTTAGAAATTGAATGTGGCCTTTTTTAAGATTAAATTCATTAATGATAAACTTATGCATTCTTATTAATGTCTTAATTGTTGAATCTCTCTGTCTTTCGGCAAACTCTCTAGCACCTTCGATATCAACTTCAACTTCACCAGCACCCACAACATAGCCAAACTTCCCACGATACTCAGCATGATTAAGTAACTGTATCACCGCTTCATCATTTTCAAATTTCTTCTTATTCTTTTTTACATATTCAAATGTAAAAGGATTTATTTCTGCTTCGACAACCAGAAAAACTCTGCTAACACTGTCATCTAAAATTCTAGTTTGTTCATGTAAACTAACTTGTGAATATGGGCCGTCTCCACCCCACATGTTTTCGATATCAGTATTAGTTAATTTATTAATTCTCTTATTAATTTCTTTCATAAAATTTTCCTTGACTTATTTTTTAGACTCATCTATAATTATGGTATTAGTGGCTTCGGCCTCCGAGAAAGCTCCCGCAAGGGGGCTTTCGATTTTTATGATATCTTGCACTTTAAGAATTACTTCTTTAAAATCTAAATCAGAAATAGACCCTATTTTTCTTAATAATCTTTTAGTACTAATTGTTTTTATTTGAGACAAAATAACCCAAGATTTTATAATTTCATGCTCTAATTTGTGATGATATTTATTTTGTTTTTCTTTTGTGGTTAAAGGCAAAACCCAAATCATATCTGTATTAAATTTTTTTATAATTAACATTGGTCTCTCAAAATTTTCATTTTTACCATCAGCTTCCACACCAATATTAAGCCCAGCACTACACCACCAAATTTCACGAGCGTAAAAGAAAAGATTTCTGTTTACAGTCTTTTTATCTGTTACTTTTTTCTCTTTATTCCAAGCATCAAAGTCTTTTTCCATACAAATATATTAACATAAACAAATAATTTATAATATTTATTTTGTCTAGCGAGGAGCTAAATAGAAAAGTAATCTTTTATATTTAGTCCGACCTGCCTCGCCGGCAAGGCGGGGCGACGACATAAAAAGATTCAAATACCGCGTAGCTTGCTACGTGTTAGTACAAGCGAAGCGAGTTCCTAAAATACCCCGCCTGCGAGCTTTGAGGAACCTTTATATTTTTGGACCTTTTACATTAAATAAATACCCTCATGCTATAATCAATCTATGATTGACCCAGAATTAAAAACACATTTGGAAACTATTGAGAAAGAACTTATTGAGCTTAGAAAAGGTAGTATTGGTTTACAACATAATTTAATAAGAGGAATTATTTATGGTGCTGGATATATTGTCGGAGCAGTACTAATAATTTTAATAATTGGTTGGATTCTAAATATTATTGGAATTATCCCCGCTCTTAATGATCAAGTAGATGAATTCCGTTCAGCACTGCAACGTATCGGTGGAACAGTAAAGTAATTATATAAATATGACAACTCAAAAAGCAGATAAGAAATGTATCGTTTGTAAAATTGATTTAAATACTCAAAAAAGTTTTAAAGAACGTGAAGACTGGGAAAGTGTAAAATTTTGTAGTAGCAAGTGTAGAAAAATGACGGAGGGGAAAAAGAGGAGATAATCTCTCCGTTTCCGCCATTAAAAAATTGATACCTATAGGTATCAATTTTTTAATGGCGGAAACGGAGAGATTCGAACTCTCGATAGAATTACTTCTATACCGCGTTTCGAGTGCGGGGCCTTCAACCACTCAGCCACGTTTCCAATTTTTTATTTAAACACCAAACTAATTTGTCATTCCCGTGAAAACGGGAATCCAATGTCTGTATTTGTATTACTGCTTACTGTTTACTTTAATTTAAAAGACACTGGACCTGCCTCGCCGGCAAGGCGGGTCCCCGCAGTAGCTTAGGATGACACATGCGAATGTATTTCGTACTCCCTACTCCTTTCTCCTTACTTCTTTTATCTTTGACTATCGACTTAACCAACTTTTTTCTTGTCGAACTAAAACACGGCTAGAATCATGTGTCTCGGACAATGTCATCTTCACCGCCCTCTCCATCCTCACACCCTGCGAACCCTTCATATAAATCAAATCCCCTTCCTTCAAAACTTTTACTAATTCTTTACCGGCATCCATGGAAGTATCACATTGCATAATATCTTCATCTTTCATGCCACCATCAAGCGCTCCCTCTGCTATCACTCGCGCACGAATTCCGACAGTATAAAGTTTATGCGCGACTTTTGCCACCTCCATACCAATTTTATAATGTTCATCATGTGTAAAGTCTCCAAGCTCAAGCATATCCCCTAACACCGCGATTTTAAAACCTTTCGCTTCCACTTCTCCTAAAGTTTTTAATCCATGCTCTGTTGCTTTCGGCGAGGCATTATATGTATCATCAATAATAATTGAATTATTCATTCCGTGAAGCAATCGCATGCGACCTTTAGATTTATCAGCATCTCTTAATGCAGAGCAAGCAACTGTTAAATCAATTCCTAATTCTTTCGCACAAGCAAGTGCTGGTAACGCACAATATACAGCTGACTTGCCGACAGTCTCAGGCAAAACCAAATGATGATTTTCATGATTCATTTTTATATCCGCCTCTATACCTTCAATTGGATTACCATAAACTTTTAAATTATTTCCTTTTATATCTGCCTCTGTATGAATACCGACACTAACTTTACGAGACACTAACTCTTCAACCATTTTCTTTGAATCATTATCGTCCGCATTCCAAATCAATAAACCATTTTCTTTTAAAGCCTTAACTAAATATTCTTTTTCTTTTACGACTGCTTCTCTGTTTTCAAAAAATTCTATATGCACTGGCACTTGGCCGAACTGAGTTACAACTACAATGTCTGGCTTTATCCATTCTGAAATTAATTTAATATCCCCTGGTCTGTCTGCTCCAACTTCAAGAACTAAATGTGTTGGATATGATTTTGAAAAAGGAACAAGAAGCCCACGCAAAAGTATAATTGCCCAACGAATTGGATTATTCCAGCCAGACTTTTCGCCTAAAATTGTAAGAGGCACGCCAAACTCACTATTCATACTTTTTTGTGAACGACGAACTGCAAAGTGCCCCTTCATCACAGAATAGATAGCATCTTTTGTGCTAGTCTTTCCAAGATTTCCTGTAACTCCAATTATGAAAGGTTTATGCCTAGCGAGTACCAACTTGGCTTCCCAAGTGAGAATGCGAATGATGAGGGGTTTGATTAAGTCTTTCATAAATAGATGGTAGAAAGTGGAAAGTAAAAGGTGGATAAATAAATACTAATACTAAAATTATAACATAATAAATACAGCTAGTATTTTGCGTTGTCATACCCGCGAAGGCGGGTATCCAGGTCAGTATTTTAAATGAAACACTGGATTCCCGCCTGCGCGAGAATGACACAGATACGAGTTTCGTAATTAAAAATTAAACAAACATTTTTTCTAATTCTTCATAAGATAACACATTAAAACTATCTATTATCTTATCGGCTTTCTCTAGTTCTTCTTTACTATTCCATTCGGTTAAAAAACCTATAGCCTTCATATTACCATTTTTTGCAGCTAAAATACCTGTTGCAGAATCTTCTATAACAACGCAGTTTTCTGGACTAATCTCCAGCTGATTTGCCACTTCCAAAAATATATGCGGATTAGGTTTGTGTTCTATTACATCTTCTGATGTAACAATGGAAGTAAAATATTGATTTATATTTACAGATAAAAGCATACTATGAGCTCTTTCACGTGTAGAAGATGTGCCAACACCCATTGGTATATTTTTCCTTTTAAGTTCTTCAAGGAGAGCCAACAAATCCTCATTATGGTTTGGATTATCATTCGCTAACTTGGTAGCAATTTTATGGGCCTTAGTTGAAAATTCATTTACATCACCTACATCAATTCCATAATCTTCTTTCCACATAATAATTTGATCACGAAGAGAATTTCCAAGATATTTTTTAATGGCCGTCTCATCAAAATGCATACCCATTGGTTCAACTAACACATTAAAAGACTCCCAGATATATTTAGTTGAATCAATAAGGACACCATCCATATCAAATATAACAGCTATTTTTTCTTTGTTCATGTTTAAAATTATAACACAAGAAAATGTCCCTCGAATATGTCAAAGTATTTAGTATTAACCCCTAACTTCTAACTCCTAACCTCTAACATCTTCTTATGTTCCTCTGTATTTAATTCTCCGCATTTCTTCCATTTCTTGTCACTTCCACCACAGCCACAACACCGTATGGCTGGACTACGCTTTCTTTAATTGAAAACTAACCAATTTTTCCATGACAATGTTTATATTTTATCGGAGTTCCATCTTCTTTAGTCGCTCCGCATGGACAAGGGTCATTACGTCCAACTTTTTCTTCTTTGTGTCCAAGGTCTATTGCAACTTGTTGATTTCTATTTGCTTGATTATTCTGCATTGCAATAACACCGTCGATATTTTCAATAAACAAAATTAAATCATGGGTCATCGTCTCTTCCATTCCTCTAAACATACGCAAACCTTCTTTTTTATATTCAATCAAAGGATCACGCTGGCCATAAGCACGCAAGTTCACGCTATTTCGCATATGTTCCATTTGATCCAAATGATCCATCCACAAACTATCAATCATTTGCAATAACATCATAGAAAGTACACCAATAAAAACTTCTTCAGTATATTTCTCACGCTTTTCTTTAATTAAATCTGCAATCTCTGGCTTAACAATTGCCAATGAAGCAAGTGTTTCTTCCAAGTATTCTTTATCCTTAAATAAAATCTTACGACGCTTTTCATAAATACTTCGACGCTGATGATTTAAAACATCATCATATTGAAGTGTGTGCTTACGAGTATCAAAATGGAAACCTTCGATTTTCTCCTGAGCAGATTCAAGGGCTCGTGATACTAATTTTGAATCAACTGGCTCGTCTTCTGGAATACCAAACTTTTCCATCATTCCTTTTATATTTGTCGAACCGAAAACTCGCATCAAATCATCTTCGAGTGATACGAAAAATTGTGTCTCACCGACATCTCCCTGTCGTCCTGAACGACCACGAAGCTGATTATCTATTCTGCGTGCCTCATGACGCTCTGTACCGATAACAAATAGCCCACCGGCTGCTAACACGTCTTCACGTTCAGATTCTGTTGCTTGAGGACCACCTAATTTAATATCCACTCCACGACCAGCCATGTTTGTCGCGATTGTTACTGCACCTTTTTTACCAGCCTCTGCAATAATTTCTCCTTCACGTTCGTGATTTTTGGCATTCAAAACTGCGTGAGTAATACCTGCATGCTCAAGATATTTTGAAAGCACTTCATTTTTTTCAATAGAAATTGTACCAATCAAAACTGGTTGACCTTTTTTATTTAACTCTTCGATTTTTCTAGTTAATGCTTTCCACTTTCCTTTTTCTGTTTGAAAAATAAAATCATTGTGGTCATTACGGTTGATTGGATTATGTGTTGGTACAGGAGTTACAATTAATCCATAAACTGTATAAAATTCTTCTTTCGAAGTGTCAGCTGTTCCTGTCATGCCGGATAACTTTTCATAAAAACGGAAATAATTTTGGAAAGTAATAGATGCAAGTGTGCGTGATTCTTGTTCAATTTTTACATTTTCTTTTGCTTCCACTGCTTGATGTAATCCATCTGACCAACGACGCCCTGGTTGCATGCGTCCAGTAAATTCGTCCACAATAATTACCTCATTATCTTTCACAACATATTCACGCTCACGAAGGAATAATGCTTTTGCTTTCACGGCAGTTTCCAAATGATGAACATAACGCATTCCTTCAACGGAATAAATGTTTGTTATGCCGAGTAATTCTTCCGCTTTTGTAATTCCATCTTCTGTTAAAGAAATGGCGCGTTGCTTTTCGTCCACTGTATAATGTTCCGCTTCAATTAATTTATCCGCAATAGATGCAAAAGTTTTATACATTTCACTTGATTCCTCAGCTGGTGAAGAAATAATAAGTGGAGTACGTGCTTCATCAATTAAAATAGAGTCGATCTCGTCCACAATTGCATAATGATGTTCACGTTGAACAAGCGCATTTTCTGAATAGCCAATATTGTCGCGCAAATAATCAAAACCAAATTCATTATTTGTTCCATAAGTGATGTCTGCTCCATACGCCTCTTTTCTATTGCATGGTTTTAAGAAATCATAAACAACTTTGTAAGCACCAACGTCATCGCGGTCTTTGTCTTCTTCTTTATGTGTACTATCGTATAAAAATGATGACTGATGATTTATAACAGAAACAGAAAGTCCGAGAGCGTCATAAACTTGACCCATCCAAACAGCATCACGACGTGATAGATAATCGTTCACTGTAACAATGTGGACCCCGCGACCAGTGAGAGCATTTAAATAAGCTGGAAGTGTAGCTACGAGTGTTTTTCCTTCGCCTGTTCGCATTTCTGCAATATGACCCATGTGAAGAAGCATTCCTCCAGTAACTTGCACGCGATAATGCATCATTTTAAGAGTACGGCGAGATGCTTCACGCACAAGAGCAAAAGCAAGCGGAAGTACTGCTTCCAAAACTTTCTTTTCTGTTTCTTTTAATTCTTTGCCAGTGAGTCCAGCGATATCGATTTGTACTTGTTCTTTTAAAGCAAGACTGCGAGATTTTAATTCTTCATCTGTGAGAGATTTTAATTCATCTTCATGAGAAAAAACCCGCTCAACGATAGGTTGTAACTTTTTAATGAGTTTTTTTGACTCGTCTGGAAAAAGCTTTGTAATGAAAGACATGGGGGTAACATTATAACATATTTTATGCTAAATTGCCTCTATTTTAAATGTATATAAAGTTGGAGTTCTGGCGTAAATTTTCAATTATCAATTTCCAATTTTCAAAAAAATTCAACAATTTTTAACCTGCCTCGCCGGCAAGGCGGGTTTCTAATTTTTAATTTTTATTTATAAATACGGCGCACTGTATCTGTATTGTCATCCCAGGCTTGACCTGGGATCCAGTGTCCGTATTTTATTAAAACTTTTATTAAGACACTGGATTCCAACTTTCGTTGGAATGACACGGACAAAAAAGGTAATACAAAGGCCCCGTCCTCAAAGGATTGGGGGCCAGAGTGACTTCTGCTCGTTTGTAACAAACATAGGCCTGTTGGGTGGTCTCCTGCTTGGCTACAAGCTTAATGCTTATTTAGGAGCCCTTCGGGTGCTCAGATCCGTGCGGCTTGTGCGAAGTGGATCGCACTATCGCCGGCTTGGGCCTCGGAGTCAGCGCGGGTGTTGTTGGCAACTGCAGCCTTCTTGGTAGAGCTGGTGTTGATCAAGGCGGCAGGACTTGCGCGGGGGGCCGCGCGGAGTTTGTGTGTCATGGAAGTCTCCAAAATGACGAAGGAAGAAGTGCGGGGATGCACAGGCATTCATTGCTCACTTAATGCAAACAAGAACACCTATTTATAATACTATCAAAAAGGATTTTAGAGTGCAAGGGAATTTGGGGACAAGAGCCCAGTGAGTAGTGGGCAGTAAGTAGTGGGTAGTAATATGAGTAGTTTCCAGTTCCCAGTTTTTAGTTTCAAGAAGATACAAATACAAATGAGTCGCGCCTACAGCGCGACTCATTTGTATTTCATTAAAAATTAGAAATTAAAAATTAAAAATTTTGGCAATTTTATCAACCTCTATATCACTTTCACACGGCCATACTCAGTCTCTTCCTCACCTTCGTTCGTCAACCTCTAACTTTTAAAATTGACAACAAAGTTATACATCCCCATACCGCAAACCCCTTGCAAGGTGTCGCCTGCTTTAAAAGTTCCTGCGTCAATTATTGTCTCGCCTGTATTTGGTAACATTGCTCTATATTTTAGTGATGGAATAACGAGCGCTGCTGAACAATCATAAGTACCATTTGTTTTTACAATTAATTTTGTTGGAATGCCAGCTGTAGCAAAAGATTTTTTTGGAGAATAGCCACCGCGCGCTGTAATTGTTATATATTGAATGCCATCTTTGATAACACTATTTTCTTCGGCAACATTATCATTTTTTAAAACTTTATTATTCCCATCAACAACACCTTGGTTTCCTGTATTATCACGAGCAATAAAATACCCTGCTCCACCTATAATTACAACCGCGATAATAATTGCTATAAAGTTTTTCATAAATAGATTATATATTAAACAACGGATTAATAATACCCAATCCCGCTAGACCTGAAAGTAAAGAGAATATTCCGAAACCAATTACAATTACTCCAACCGACATAAAAAATACTGAGGCATATTTTGATTTCGCAAATGACACTGAAGTAAACGACAATAACGCGAGCATTGGAAGTGTACCAAGTGCAAACGACAACATAATCATAAGTCCTGGGAAAAATCCACCACTAGAAAATGCTGAGACTTGCATTGATTGAGTAAATCCGCATGGCAAGAAAAAAGTTCCAACACCAATGAGCAATGGTGCAAATGTTTCATGTTCAACTTTTCTGAAGAAAGAAAATATTCCACTCGGAAGTGTAAACTTACTTTTCTTAAATACTCCAACTAAATTAAGCCCGAGAGCGAGCATAATAAGTGACGCGACAACTCCTAAAATCGAAGAAAACAAAAAATTAATTCCAACTTCTTTACCGAGTAACCCTAAAATTCCACCCAGAATAGCAAAGCCAACAATACGTCCAGTGTGAAAAAGAAATATTGGTTTTTTATTTGTCTTGTCATCACGCGCCACCTTTGCTGAAAGTGAAAGTACAAGTCCACCGACAATTGCTAAACAAGAAGATACTGACGCGACAAGCCCAATCAAAAATCCAGTAACGGGAGTAACCCCTCCACCGATACCAAAATTTAAAATACCAGACTTTTGTAAAATTAAAAATATTGCTAAAAATAAAATCCCAATTGGTAAAGCTTTCCAAATATCACCATTTTTCTTTTTTTCTTCCGCAACTTTTTCTAAGGAAAAAGAATAGCCGAAAGTTGTAACTAATTCATTTAATTTTTCTAGCATTTCTTTTTCACTAGTTTCTATATTTGTTTCTATCTCAACTATTTCTTTTTTCAAATCAACATGAGCTTGTGAAATAAAATCCTGCTCTTTCAAAACGTCTTCGATTAAGATTTTGCATGATGCGCAATGTGTTCCAGAAACATGTAATGTATAGTTTTTCATAGATTTATATTTATCTTACTCTACGTGTCATTCCAGCGAAAGCTGGAATCCAGTGTCCACTAGATTCCAAATCAAGTTTGGAATGACACGAAAGAAAATTATTATTAATTTCAAAAGTTTTCATACTTATAATGTTTTAGTTTTAATTCTTAATGAATTGGCCACAACAGAAACTGACGACATAGCCATAGCAAGCCCTGCAAAAACTGGTGAGAGCAACCAACCAAAAACTGGATAAAATAATCCCGCCGCTAGTGGTATGCCAACAATGTTATAAATAAATGCCCAGAAAAGATTTTGTTTAATTCCATTCATAGTCATTTTCGAAAGTCTCACCGCTTTTACAAGTTTTGAAATATCCCCACCTAATAATGTAATACCCGCTGATTCAATTGCCACATCTGTCCCTGTACCCATGGCGATGCCGACATTTGCTTGTGCAAGCGCTGGTGCATCATTCACTCCGTCTCCTGCCATCACCACAATGTTGCCTTTACTTTGTAAATCTTTAATTACATTTAATTTATCCTCTGGCATGACTTCCCCAATAACTTCATCAATACCGACCTGACGAGCAATATATTCACCGGTGTTTTTATTGTCTCCAGTTAACATAATTATTTTCTTACCAAGTTTATGCAATGCCTTGACCATTTCTATTGCTTCTGGTTTTATTTGATCCGCAACATATACAATTGCTAAAAGTTTATCTTTTACGAGAAGTAAGACTGGCGTCTTACCTTCTTTCGTTTCCTTGTCTAATTTATTCGTATCATAACTTATGTGCAAATCTTCAAGAATTTTTACATTCCCTGCAAAATATTCTACATCATCAATTGTTCCTTTAAGTCCTTTACCTTTTATGATTTCAAAATTATTTATATTTTTTATTTCAATCTTTTTTTCTTTTGCAAATTGCACAATAGCATTTGCAATTGGATGCTCTGATTTACTTTCGAGAGTTGCAAGTATGGTAATTATCTCTTGCTCACTCATTTCGCTTTGTGCGTCAATTTTCGTAAGCTCCGGTCTTCCTTTTGTAATAGTTCCAGTTTTATCCACAACAACAATATTTGCTTTATATAGCGTCTCTAATGTCTCCGCATCTTTAATTAAAATCCCCTCCTTGGCTCCTTTACCAACACCAACAATAATCGCTGTCGGTGTCGCAAGTCCAAGCGCACAAGGGCAAGCAATGACGAGTACGCCAACAAATGAAGTAAGACCGAACGAAAGTGCTTGAGATAGGCCGATTGTTGGAATACCAAAATAAAGCCACGCACCGAGTGAAGCAAAAGCAATTACGAGGACTATTGGTACAAATACTGCGGAAATTTTATCGGCTAACGCTTGAATTGGTGCTTTACTCCCCTGTGCGTCTTCCACCATTTTAATAATATGTGAGAGCAAGGTTTCCGAGCCTACTTTTGTTGCTTTAAAATTAAATGTACCGGTTGTATTAATTGTTCCTGAGACAACTTGTGTGTCAATATTTTTCTCAACTGGAATTGGCTCACCAGTTAACATAGATTCATCAACAAAAGATGTACCTTCAACAACAACTCCATCAACTGGTATCTTTTGTCCTGGTTTTACAATAACAATATCGCCCAGAACAACATCATTTATCGAAATCTCAAATTCTTTTCCGTCGCGTATAACAAGGGCTGTCTTTGCTTGTAATCCTAACAATTTTTCAATAGCATCACCTGTCTTTATTTTTGATTTTGCTTCTAAATATTTTCCAAGTGCAATAAAAGTAATAACGATAATGGTTATATCATAAAAATTATTTTGTACATTTATATATGGTCGTAAAACATTTTCAAATGCTGTAACAATAAAACTATAAATAAAAGCAACGGAGGTACCGAGGCCAATTAAAGTATCCATGTTTGCCTTTCCATAACGTAAAAATCTATAAACACCTAACAAATATGGCTTACCAAGAATTACAAAAATATATGTAGCAATAATTGGAAGTAAATGATGCAAAAATGTAGAAGTGGTAGCAGACATTTCAACTACCAAATTATATTTACTGAGAATATCCCAAGCCATAATTAAAATACTGATGATAGCTACTGGAATAGCACCGGATAATCTTTTCTTCATGTCATTAATTTCTTTTAATTTTTCATTTTTGGATTGATTAAGCCCAAGATGCTCTGCATGTTCGTCTTCACTCATTCCCATTTCGCCCGCGGTCATTTCATGATTGTCCATAATCAAAGAATAGCCAAGTGGTTCTAACTTTGCATTAAAATCTTTTGGATTATTTTTACTTTCATCATACGAAATTTTTGCATTTTCTGTTCCACTATTTACAGAAATATTTTCTACTCCATCAAATTTTTTGACAGTTCTTTCTATAATACTGGCGCATGAGGCGCAGTGCATTCCTTTTACTCGATAGGTTTTTGTTATATTCATAATTTTATATATTTTGTATGTATTTGTATTGTCATTCCCGCGCAGGCGGGAATCCAGGTCTGTGTTTTTTGAATATTAGATATTTCTTCATTGAATATTTTGTCTCCTGTTTGTATCTTACTGCTCACTTAAATTAAACACTGGATTCCCGCCTTCGCGGGAATGACACAAAAAAAGAAAAACTATTATCTCCTTTTCAATCTGTAGACTTTAATCATTTCTTCCACTGCCTTTGATTCCTTCCCTTTCTTAATTTGATGAACAAGACAAGTTCCCAAATGACTTTCCATAAGGGCATCTTCTACACCTGAGAGCGCTTGTTTAACAGCAGAAGTCTGAGTAATAATATCGATACAATAAACATCGTCCGATACCATTTCTTGTAATCCACGTACTTGTCCTTCAATGATTTTTAATCGACGAAGAAGTTTTGTATTTAATGGTTTCATATTTTTTGATTAGTTAGAGGTTAGGAGTTAGGAGTAAAATAGTTTCAAGTTTCAAGTTTTTAGCCTCCAGAAGATATGTGTCATTCCCGCGCAGGCGGGAATCCAGGTTTGTATTTGCATTACTGCTTACTGCCCACTGGTTACTGGTTGTCTAACAACTACTTCACGTCTTTCTTCATTGCAACAAACTCCTCTTTGCTAATTTCTCCTTTTGCGTATCTTTCTTTTAATATTTCTATTGCATTTCCATTTTTACTTTCCACAGAATGACCATGAGAGCAATTCCCACCAACACATTTCCCGTGTCTAAAGAATGCAAAAATAGCCCATAAACAAAGACCCCAAAACAAAACCATAAATATAGAGCCAAAACCGAACATATGATACGGTGCGAAATCGTTGTAATAATACATCATAAATATTGTGTTATTTGTTAATGTCCCCATTATACCCCCTAGGGGTATACCAAGTCAAGATGATTTATCCCCTATTCCATAAAAACGTAAAGATTTTTAATAAAAACAAATGATTGATATACTAATAATTATGCAAATGAAACAACCCGACACACCACAAATGCCAGTTCCAGAAGTGGCAAAATTAACACAGCAAGATTTAGAAGACCGCGAAGATTTTCAATATCTTCTTTCAATAATGGAAAAACAAAGGGCTGTTGGAATTACCCAACCATTAGATTATGTAGATGCAATGAAATACCGTGATGAATTAGAAGCTTTTAAAAAAAGAGAAGCACCAGAAGGATCAATTGTAGAACTTTATGATGATATTATTTTTGATTTCGATGGCGTCTTATATGACAGTACCTACCCCGCTTACAGAACAACTGAGCTTTTACTCGAAACAGTAGGAGATAAAAACATACCAATTCCTGAAACAGTTGAAGATTTAGCAAATTCTTTTCAGGCCCCATTTAAAGATTATTATAATAGATTTAGGGTTAAACTTGATACTGTTGAACAAATACACTCCCTTAGGGAGGCGTATATGAGAATATACAAACAAGTAAATGCCGAGCATCATAAACCAGCCGAAATGTATCCTGAAGTAAAAGATGTTTTGGATAAAATAAAAGAAGCAAAGAAAAATAAACCAAATCTTAAAGTTCACATAATATCTGCTGGACTAGAGCCACATATAAAAGATGCTCTTATTGAGGCTGATATCCTTGGTGATTTTGACGAAATTCATTCTGATTGCCATGATAAAACAGAGATGATACAGGCGATTAGAGATAAATTTGGTCATCCTGAAAGGACAATAATGATTGGGGATCTTCCTAGCGACATTAAAGATGGTCAACTTGTCGATGGTGTAAAAACTATTGCCGTTGCTCGTGGTGAAGTAGAAAGAGATCGTTTAAGTATGTATTTACCTGACTATGTTGTAATGGATTTAAATGGCCTCTTTGATTTAAAATCATTAAGTAAAGAATTAAGAGAAAAACAATAAATATGGAAACAAAAATTATAGCTATAATCGGTGCACCAAGAAGTGGGAAAACTTTTCTTGTACAAAAACTCGCAGAAAAATTAAACTACGATATTATTCTTGAGGGTGCCAATGGCGAATTCCCTACTTTTATTAAAGACGATATTAAAAATAAAACAAATGGAATACGTCGGACTCTTTGGTTTAGAAATAAACAACTAACTAATTTTTTAAACGCTGTAGATTTACAAAAACAGGGGCAAGGCTCTGTACTTGATACATTTTGGATAGATTATCAAATGTATGTAGATATGTTACTTGATGGAGAAGATAAAGAAATTATAAATGATTTGGTTTTAATAGACCGTAGGAATAATGCTTGGCCAGATATTATTATTTATTTAAAAAATACAGAGGAAGGAACTAAAAAATTTATAGAAATTGCTGACGATAGAGATTTTGATAAAGATGGAGATTTTTATGAATCACAAATTGCCCCACTTCAAAAGAAGTATGAGGAAATTATCAATCTTGCACCACCTTCTGTAAAATTAATAACTATTGAAAGAAGTACTTTAGATTTTGAAAAAGAGGAAGATTTGAATACTATTATAGAAAAAATACAAAATCTTTAATAAAGACTCTTTGGCAAAAAATTGTTTCAGATACTAGGAGTCTAGAAATTTTTGGATGGAGATGTAGTAGACCTACATTGACTGACAAAAATTTCGTAACGACCCACCTTGCCGGCGAGGCAGGCAAAGTAGATGGAATAATTTTTTACCAAAGAAAAGAAACAAAGTAACTTAGTATCTATAGTGATCCGGTTTATACGGACCATTTTTATCTACACTAATGTATTTTGCCTGCGCACTTGTGAGCTTCGTAAGTTTAACTCCAAGTTTAGATAGATGAAGTCGTGCAACCTCTTCATCAAGTTTTTTTGAAAGCATAGAGACTCCGATTGCATGCTTATTTTCCCAAAGATCAAGTTGTGCCAATACTTGATTGGTGAACGAACTGCTCATAACAAAACTCGGATGTCCAGTAGCATTTCCCAAGTTCACTAGTCTTCCGCGAGAAAGCAGAATAATTTCATGTTTGTCTGGAAAAATAAATTTATCAACCTGTGGTTTGATATTGAGTTCTTTGATCCCAGGATATTTTTCCAATTTATCGACTTCTATTTCATTATCAAAATGTCCGATATTACACACAATCGACTGATCTTTCATTGCAAGCATATGCTCAATACGGATAATATCCCGATTCCCTGTTGTTGTCACATAAATGTCTCCTTCAGAGAGAGTATCTTCGAGTGTGGTAACTTTAAATCCCTCCATGGCCGCTTGGAGAGCGCAAATTGGATCAATCTCAGTAACCAACACGCGAGCACCAAAACCATGCATACTCTGCGCACATCCCTTGCCAACATCACCATATCCACATACGACAACTACCTTACCTGCCACCATCACATCGGTACCACGTTTAATACCATCAGCTAAGCTTTCGCGACAACCGTATAGATTATCAAATTTTGATTTGGTCACAGAGTCATTAACATTGATTGCTGGAAACAAGAGCTTACCTTCTTTATGCATCTGATAAAGTCGATGTACACCGGTAGTAGTTTCTTCTGAGACACCGCGCACCTCTTTCTCTACCTTGCTCCAACGTTTTGTATCATTCTGATATGAACGCTCGAGTGCTGCCATCAATTCTTTTTCTTCAACAGAAGAATTGGGTGAAACTTTTTTCAGAAGGTTTGGATTCTTTTCAATTGCAACACCACGATGAATCATCATAGTCGCATCTCCTCCGTCATCAATAATAAGGTTAGGACCTTTACCTTTTCCAAAATCAAGAGCTCTATCTGTACACCACCAATAATCAGCAAGTGTCATACCTTTCCACGCAAAAACAGGAATCCCCGCTTTTGCAATCGCTGCTGCCGCATGATCTTGCGTTGAATAAATGTTACACGATGCCCACCTGACTGTCGCACCGAGCTCTACGAGAGTTTCAATGAGTACTGCGGTTTGAATAGTCATGTGGAGACTTCCGGTAATGCGAGCATTTTTCAATGGTTTCTTTTTTCCATACCTTGCTCTGAGCGCCATAAGACCTGGCATTTCTTTTTCGGCTAAATCAAGTTCTTTCCTACCGTATAGGGCGAGCTCTATGTCCGCAACTTTATACAAATCTGTCTCGTTCATGTGAATATGTGTTATGTAATAATAGTAGTCATTGTATAGTCTTTTATCTTCTTTTTCAATGTTTCATCAAGACGTGCCCCAACCGAAGAAACAACTTGTGCTGCTGCAAAACTAGCAAGTGCCCCACCTCTATGAAGAGGTATGTTATTAACTAAAGAATAAAGAATCCCCGCCGCATACATATCACCGGCACCATTTGTGTTCGCAACAATAACTTCATGAGGTGAAATTACGTGTACTTCTCCATTCATGTAAATAAGACTACCTTTTTCACCTTGTTTTACGATGACAATTTCACACGACCCCGCAATACTCCGAAGTGCTTCTTCACCACTTTTCCCAGTAAGTGCTTCCGCCTCGTCATCATTTACGAACACAATATCGACATAATCAGTAATCAGTTTACGGACAACGTCGAGATTACGTCCAATAAGTGCCGCATCAGAAAGATCAATAGAAATTTTTGTGCCGTGTTCCTGTGCCACCCGCATTGCATGTATGACTGATGCCCTTAACTCCAAATCTTCGAGTTGATACCCTTCGCAATGCAAAATTTTACTCGCAACAATATCGATGTCATTCACATCCTCTTTTTTAAAATAGAGAGATGCCCCGAGATGTGTCGCAAACGTACGTTCTCCGTCTGGAGTTATAAATGTAATAGCGTGTCCGGTTGTGATATCTGTTTCCCTAATAAGTCGCGGGATCACCCCGTCGTCCCTTGTCATCTCCTCATAAGTGGCTCCATGTGCGTCTCCACCAATTTTACCCATAAACACCGTCTGTCCACCAAGCGCGCTCACGCCCGAAAGTGTATTTGCCGAACTTCCACCAGGCGCAATAGTAATATGTCTTCCGGAAATTTTTTCAAAAATCTTCTCACTTGTTTCCTTGTCGACAAGATGCATTTCTCCTTTATTAAGATGAATATCCGTAAGAAGTGAGTCGTCAACTTCAACAATAAAATCAAGAAGTGGACTCCCTATGCCCACTACATCAAACTGCTTTTTCTCTTTTTCCATGCAAGACATTGTAGCACAAGAGGATGTAATAATTTTTTAATCAATATTTTTTAGCAAAAAATAAATCACCCATGGGAGTGGGTGATTTATCCGATTCCAACAAATGCGACTATGCGCGCTTTGCTGACTTCTTTGCGGCTTTCTTCTTTGGGGCTGCCTTCTTTACTGCTTTCTTGGCTACCTTCTTTACCGCTTTCTTTTTTGCTGCCATAAAATATTTTATTATGCAAATCAGAGAGTATTTGTAATTTTTATGATCACGACCGCGACCATTACTCTCGATACACTAAGTATGACACTCATCTACATACATACAAGAGAAAAATAATTTTTATATGTGGATAACTTTTTTATTTTAAAATTTTTATTTTTCTGCTATATGCAGATGCGAAGCATTGGCAGAAACAGATTTTAGATGTTAGATTTTAGATGTTAGAAAAACCCATAAGATACAAAGCAGGACGGTCGCGAAGCGACCGTCCTGCTTTGTATCTTTCTTTTTTATTAGTATTTTTTACTGTCTAATATCTAATAACTAATAACTCTCCCCATAATTATGTTTCACTGCTCTACATCTACATCCGTGCGGTGCGATATGTTCTTTCACAAATTCTTCTCCATAATCATAAACAATTTCATCTCCTTCTTTTATATCTTTAACAGCAATTACAAAAACTCTACCCTTTTTTATATCACTCTCGGCATTAGCTTCTTCTTCACAGGCGTGATTACAATAACGCGCGATATTCCACTTTGGTGAGCCATCAATTGTTCTCCTTGTATTTATTTCAAAAAGATATTGATTCTCTTTCAACTCATTGGCTTCTTTTGTGGTAATAATATTCCCAATATATTCTATAATCATTTCACCTTTTTTAATATCTTCCCCAGCAAATAATCCCATTCCTTCTAATCCCCTCTTAACTTTAACAATCTTAAAATGATGGTCTGGTAATTGTTTTTTATTTGGAGATAATTTCCCTATTTTTTTGGCTAAGGTCTTTGAACCTTGTTTTAGAACTTTAGACTGTTTTTTAAACATGTTTGTGATAGGATTAATAGATAAATACGAAAAGTAGCATTAGATTATCACATACTATATATATGAAGCAAACATCACCAAAAGATTTAGAACAATTACTTAAGCCATTTGATGCAAAAATGGTTGAACCTTCTTTATATGAAATGTGGGAGAAGAGTGGATATTTTAATCCAGATAATTTGCCTGGCGAGAGAAAGGAAACTTTCACAATAATAATGCCACCACCAAACGCTAACGGTTCACTTCACGCAGGCCACGCACTTTTTGTTACTGTAGAAGATATTTTAATTCGCTTCAATAGAATGAATGGCAAACGTGCGCTATGGTTACCAGGTGCTGATCATGCTGGATTTGAAACTCAATCAGTGTATGAAAAGAAATTAGAAAAAGAAGGACGCTCGAGATTTGATATGAAGCGTGAGGATTTATACAAAGAGATAATGGACTTTACTCTATTTAATAAGCAATTTATGGAAGGACAACTTCGCCAGCTCGGTGCGAGTTGCGATTGGTCTCGTGAGGTTTTTACATTAGATGATGGAATAATTAAAACTGTTTATAATACTTTTAAAAAATTAGATGACGACAAACTTCTTTATCGTGGAAAAAGAATTGTTAATTGGTGTACAAAACATCAAACATCACTTTCTAATTTGGAAACGCAACATGTCGAAAGAAAGGACCCCTTCTATTATTTTAAATATGGACCATTTACTATTGGAACTGTTCGTCCAGAAACAAAGTTCGGTGATAAATATGTTGTCATGCATCCAGATGATGAGCGTTACAAAGAATACAAGCATGGGGACAAATTAACTGTTGAATGGATTAACGGGCCGATTGAAGCGACTATAATAAAAGACGAGGCAAGTGATCCAGAATTCGGTAGTGGTGCTATGACTATTACTCCATGGCATTCTGGAATCGACTTCGACATCGCCAAGAAATATGATTTAGATTTTGAGCAAATAATTGATGAACGAGGAAAGTTGCTACCTATCGCAGAAGAATTTGCTGGTATGAGTATCAAAGATGCGCGGGCAAAAATTGTAGAAAAGTTAGATGCAAAAGGATTACTTGTAAAAGTAGACAATGAATATTCTCACGAAGTTTCTGTTTGTTATAAATGTGAACGTGAACTTGAGCCACAGGTTAAGCCACAGTGGTTTATAAAAATGAAGCCGTTGGCTGAAAAAGCAATTGATGCTGTAAAAAATGGCGAGACCAAAATTTTGACTGAGCAACATGAAAAAATCTTTTATCATTGGATGGAAAATATTCAAGATTGGAATATATCAAGACAAATTGTTTGGGGAATACCAATTCCTGCAAAATTATGTAATAGCTGTGATGCTGGATATGTTGACCTTGAAAATAAATTAACTGTTTGTGAAAAATGTGGTGGTGAACTTATACAAGATACTGATTCATTTGATACATGGTTCTCTTCTGGTCAGTGGCCATTTGCAACATTACAAAATACTAAGCCCGGGGATTTTGAAAAATATTATCCAACGCAAGTAATGGAGACAGCTGCTGATATATTATTCTTCTGGGTGGTGCGCATGATGATGTTTGGAATATATATGACGGGAAAAACTCCATTTAGTCATGTTTATCTCCATGGTCTTGTGCGTGATGCGAAAGGAAAGAAAATGAGTAAGAGTAAAGGTAATGTTATTTCCCCTCTTGAGATTTCCGAAAAATATGGAACTGATGCGCTTCGTATGGGATTAATTGTAAATAATGCGCCTGGGGTTGACATGAATCTTGATCCAAAGAAAGTCGAGGCTTATAAAAAGTTCGCAAATAAAATTTGGAATGCTTCACGCTTTGTACTTGAAAGAACTGCTGACTATGAAGGTGGTGCAGAATTAAATAATGAGGACCAAGCGGTGTATGACGCATGGCGTGAGAAAAAAGACGCAATAACAAAGGATATTGAGGACTTTAAATTGCATATTGCATCGGAGAAAATATATGACTATTTTTGGAAAGTTTTTTGTGATGACATTATTGAGACAAGGAAGACAAGAATATTGGAAGACAAAGATAAATCTAGCGCGCAAGCTTTATTATTAAAACTTCTTCGTGAACAATTAATTGTTATTCATCCATTCATGCCTTTTATTTCTGAAGAATTGTGGAAGTATGTAAAGACAGATGAGGATGATTTTCTTATCGTTACTCGTTGGTAGTAAAAGAATATTCAATGAAACAATATTGTTATTCAAATATACCCATGCATTAAATTGATTATTGATTATTAAAACATTGAATATTTTACAGTCAGATAATCACCCCTTGTTGCTCATCGTAAAAACTGTGGATAGTCATACACTGTTCTTGACAGTAATAGATGTATACTGTGTGCATACACATCTAACTTGGTAAATTATTATGCTTAAAGAAAAAAAATCATTTTTTGAACGTCTTGCAGGTTCTATTAGTGTTGATGATGAGGATGAGCCAATCATGCCATTTGAACAAGCGGATGAAGAGGAAGAAGAGCTTCCAATAAAACATGTTCCGGCAAAAGGAAAGAGTGGTTCTATGACTATTCCAAAAACTGCTACACATGTAACTTACGATGAAGAAGACGAGGTTGATATGGAGGAAGGAGAACTTTCTGTTGATGTTTATCAGACTCCTAGTGAAATTATTATTGAGGCCATGGTTGCTGGTGTAAAACCAGAAGACCTTCACTTATCAATCACTCGTGATATGGTTACAATTAAAGGGAGGCGTGATGGAAATACTCAAGTAACTCATGATGATTATTTCTATAAGGAACTTTATTGGGGAAGTTTCACTCGTTCAATTTTACTTCCACATGAAGTTGAGATTGAGGAAGCAGAGGCTGTGGAGAAGCATGGACTTTTGATAATTAGATTACCGAAAGTGGATAAGGCTAGACAGACGAAACTTAAAGTCAAATCTATATAAGTCATAAATTGTTTCATCTACTGCGTTACGGAGCCTCTCATTTTTACTCAACGTACTCCCTCGTACGTCTCCTAAAAATGTTTCTCCGTGCCTTGTATCTAAAATAATTTCTGACTTATATTAATACAATAATAAAACCGGTCGAGAGACCGGTTTTATTATTTGTACTGTACCGAGGTCTCGAACTTGTGAATACCAACCCCCACAATGGTTATTCAATTAATTTGTATATCCTAAACTCAACCCTCTCGGTCTAAATGGTATTTTGTTAATAATTATTATCTGGTGTCCAACCAAATTCTTTTTCAATTATCTTTCTATAAGGGGTATCTATCTGACTGGGTGCTTTTCTAATATACTCTTCAGCTCTATTTTTATCACATTCATCCAATACGTTTAAATGAGTAATAATCTCCTCAATAGAATTTCTGTTTTTACTAAGACCTGTCCAAATTGCTACATCACGGTCATGTTTTTTAAGCCAATTAAGTATTCCCACATTTATTGCATTACCTTCACTAATAGTATTCCCCTTTTCTATTTTAGAAATATTACTATGCTTCGTGCCTTCTCTTTTAGCGAGTAGACAAGTTGCTTCTTTTGAATCTTTTTGGGACATATCTGCCCATAAAACATTTACCAAGGGAGCTTTATCGTCTATCACTAAAGTAACCCTATTGTCCCCAGAAACTCTACAAAACTCTATTGGCAAAGATGGCCCGTCATTATTCCAATTTTTTGGTAGAATTTCTAATTCTCTAGAATCCCATATAAGTGAACCCCACCCTAGACATACTATTTTCATATTTTAATTTATTGTGCAGAAATAACAGAAATGACAACGCCATCAGATAAGCTTTCTTGATGAGTGCCAGATATTGCATGCCTTGTATTAAATTTCATATTTGTTTTTATAGTACCAGTCGATGAACCAATGTCGGCATATAAATCAAAAACCATTGTTGTATTTTCTGGTATATTGAAATCGAGATAAGGGAAAGTAGCTACATTGTCATTTAATGTTCCAGAAAAAACCTTAGAATCCACTTTAAGGATTAAGTTACTTATATTTGATGGCATCATTGCTGGATTACCACCATAAGTAAAATTAACAACTACCCCATTTGCAACAACTTGACAGCACGAAGGTGACTGAAAAGTAAAAGAACCAATTTTTATATTATTTGAATTTGAATTAATACTTAATGCTCTAAAATCTGGGGTATTTATAAGTATTGACGAAAATGTTGATATTGTCATTAATTGACCAACTATAGTAGGAGTCCCTACTGTTATAATTTGACCAGATGTCAGGCCTTGTGCATTATTATCTACACCACCAATCACGGCAACAATAGATCCTGTTCTGTAAGCAATATTATTACTGTCTACAATGTCAGCCTTAACTGTAAGGATTACTGTTTGACCAGCTGGAACAATGAGTGACGAGCCTAAAGCATAATTAAGATTTGAGCCTGTATAATTCTGTGAAGTTCCAACTTGAGCACCATTTACATATAGAGAAACCCACCCAAGTGTTGTTACTGTGCCTTGTGTGAAAGCAACTTGAAGAGATTTAACTTTTACATCTTCACCATAAGCCTTCATTGTAAATTGTCCGACCGGAACATTTGTTGCTCCACCGGTCACCCTATTGCTAGTAAAATTTGGGTCGGCTATTACCGTTACCGAACCAACAGTTGTGTTAGTTGTTGGCTGAACTATCGGTTGACTATTAATAGTACTAGGAACTATTGGTGGTGTTACATAATTATTTTGTTGATACTGTATAAAACAGTTACCTGAAGAATCGGCCAACATACTCACGGGGACACTCGTTTGTATACCTTCTATATTTTTACAAACATCAAACACTTGAGTTATTATGTTTGGGGTCATTATACTAATAGAGCAAGATTTACCAGTTATTGTATTAAAACCAAATGTTGATGAACATCCAGAATCGAGAGTTAATGCAGTTGTTGTTCCTGTTTCTTGTATCTCCGCTTGGGTTGAACTTGCTAAATCAGACAGAATGGAATCATTAATCTTTTGACGAGTCAAAATACCCACATAACCAGTAGGAGAAATATCTACACTTTTTTGATACGACTTTACTGCTTTGAGAGTAAGTAACCCAAAAAAAGCTGTAGGTAAACCTTTGAGAAAACCTCCATCAATAAGAAATTCTTGTAATTCCGTGACTTCTTTATCTCTCTGTCCATATTTGAGATTTTTATCTATAGAAGCTGAAGCACTGGTTATTAAACCTAAAAAAAGCACAGAAACAACGCCTAAAGTTGTAATTGTTTTCATACAAACATTATAACATTTTTTGAAACTTCTAAGTACCTAGGTCTATCTCACATGGTTGTGCCCTCGGCAGGAATCGGACCCACATTAATCCCTTAGGACGGGACTGTTCTATCCATTGAACTACGAGGGCGTTAACAGATTCTAGCATATTTAGATATACTTTTGGTCGTATCATTAAATACGATATACTAGATTTATGAAAACATCAGACTTAACTAATCAAGAAAAGCTAGAGGAAATTTTTGAAATGACAAAAGAGAATAATGATATTCTTCGTAATTTACGACGCCAACAATATATTGCAAATGCTTTTCGTTTTTTGTATTGGGTAGTTATTCTTGTATCTTTGGGAGGTGCTTATTACTATGTAAAACCAGCCATAGATAGTTTTAATCAAAATAAAACAAAAATGGATAATACTTTACAACAATTTAACGATTTACGTTCTTCACTCCCAGAGACTAAATTATTCGATCAGGTAATGCAAGGAATAAGGAATGCTACCGGCGTTTCTGCTACCACTACAAATCAATAAATATTAAATAATAATAGATTTTTGAACCTTTATTAAAAATGGTTTTTATGATAGGATATTAAGACCTTTTGATAGGTAATATTTGCTAATAAAGGCTAAGTGAGAAAAATAAAATATGCTGGAGAAGCTTGGTTGGCAAAGAAAATTATGACATTTGTCGGCAAATGCTAAATCGGTATAAAGATAAAAGTGTTTAGTAAGAAAAATAAAATATGCTGGGATAGCTCAGTTGGTAGAGCATTTGCCTGAAGAGCAAGGGGTCGGCAGTTCGAGCCTGCCTCCCAGCACAACAAGAAAAAATACAACAGTTAATACTGTTGTATTTTTTCTTATGTTGAGCTGAGGAGAGAAAGACAACTGCTTGTCTTTCGGCAGGCTCGTTGGGCGGAGCGTTATAAGGCTAGCAAGCCGAATCGCGAGCGGCGGGCTGCGAGAAAATTTTTTGACGAAAAAATTTTACTTGTAGCCGAGCCTGCCTCTAATTTATTTTAATACAAAAAGTAGTATCAAATGATACTACTTTTTGTATTCTGTGCTGGGAGGCAGGCTCGCAATTACTCTATATAGCTACACCAAGTAGAGTCGCCATCTTCTCTGGATTAAATCCAATCATCACATCATCTCCAATTTTTATAACTGGTACACCTAGCTGTCCTGTCATCTCTACCATTTCTTTTCTTTTTACCTGATCCATTCCAACATTAAAATCATTATATGGAATATTTTTCTCTGTAAGCCATTCCTTTGCCATATGACAAAAATGACATGAATTTGTACTATAAATATCTACCTTTGCGCCCGTTGTGTTTGTGTTATTTGTGTCCATAGAAATGCAGTATACCTTAGCATGCTAACCTTTCGCAAGCATGTGTACGAAGTTCATACAAAAGTTTGCTAAGAAGCTTATTTTAAGTTAAATTTATAATAATATGGAAACTAATATCAACATTCGTGTTACAGGAATACTTATTGAAAATAATTCATTATTATTACTACAGCAAAAGACTGAAAGTAATCGTGCTTGGTCATTACCAGGAGGTAAGGTTGAAGTAAAAGAAACTTTAGAACAGGCGCTAAAAAGAGAAATGCGGGAAGAAACTGGTTTGGATATTTCAGTGGGAGACTTACTGTATGTATGTGATAACATTTTGGAAAACAAACATATTCTTCATATTACATTTTTATGTGAAAAAATTAGTGGACAACTTGGTACGACACCAAATATAGATACACAAAAAATAAGTTCTGTTGAATTTATCCCAATAGACAATCTTTATGAAAAAGGATTTTCGGAAAAATTTATCTCTTTGCTAAAAAATGGATTTCCTAAAAAAGGAAGTTACTTGGGCAGTAAATCAAATATCGGACTTTAAAAAACTACAACTTATATCTTTTGTGCGCGGTACGGGAATCGGTCATTACTTTGGTATTTTATTTCACATCTTCGATGTTCATAAAACACTCAAAGTTTTGACCTAAGGAAAAACTGACAAAATTATTTCTAAAAATACTGAACCCAATTTTTAGAAATAATTGTGTAGACCAGTTTTTCGCTTCGATTCCCACGTGAGGAGGCCTAAGCTCCTCACTCTATTCCGCACAGAAAACACACTCACTTTGTTCTTGTATTTTCTGTGCGGGATAGGAGAATCGAACTCCTGTCTCAACCTTGGGAAGGTCGCATTCTACCACTAAACCAATCCCGCATTTTAATTTATCTATTATAGAATATCACATTTAAACAAAACTCCACTGTAAGACCTATAAAAGTAGATGAAGTTCGAGGCGTCGAGTGTGCGAGTGTGGAGATGTACAAGTAGTACATTGACACACGAGCACGCGATGACAACAAAGAAATTCGCTAATTTTATAGGCCTTATTTTGGAATAAATTTATGCCACAAAACTAATAGCCTCTCCCAAACAGTCATATCTTCACGGACTGGAGTGACTAAACTAGTTGGTGCATCATAAACAACAATAACCCCTTCCCCTTTTTGTACCACTGGATAAGTTGTACGTACATATGTTTCAAATCCACGTTCGGTCTTTATTGACTCTTCTTTTTCTGTAGCTTTAACAACTTTTTCTTCTAAGTCTTTGCGTAGAAGGGCTGATTCTTCTCTTAAAATAGAAGCATTTATTCTTTTATCATTTAACCCTACAATAGTTCTAATAAACAAAATAAGAAAAAAGAAAAGAATAACCATTGTTACTCTGGAATAGATGATTGTACGTACTACATACTTCTGTTGATATTCTTTCATATAGTTGCTAGTATTATACCAATTACAAGACAAAATAAACACATATGAACTTCACTTCAAAAAATAGAAAAATTATTCACAAAATTTGGGCAGTAATTTCAATACTGGCGATTATTGGTATGGTTGGATTTTCACTAGTCGCATTGATTAAGTAGTTGATGGTTATGTTTTAAGGTAAATAAAAAAGAGTGATTGCTCTGCAATCACTCTTTTGTATTTACTGAGCTAATACAAAAAAATAGTTGCCACTTTTGCTAAACTACGTTTCTAGTAAAGGGTATTTCTCATAAAACTTAAAAGCATGTTTAAAAAAATAGAAGAAAGTGTGGGGAATGCAACAATTACGCAAAGAAATTTGGATATCAAAATGGAATACAAAGATATAGATGTACAACATGTAGAAAAGTGTTTCAATCGACAAGAAGAACAAAACCAAAGCTCGATGCTTTGTGGAAT
>Ga0208375_1001462_pt1 | contig 26380 bp, 28 predicted proteins | sample RifOxyD1_FD_184038 | JGI IMG/M metagenome (GOLD analysis project Ga0208375, IMG submission 184038) | Soil microbial communities from Rifle, Colorado - Rifle Oxygen_injection D1 (SPAdes) | ecosystem: Environmental > Terrestrial > Deep subsurface > Rock core/Sediment | place: Rifle, Colorado...
TGTATTTTGGGCGGCCAATAGCCGGATAACAGCCAAATAAATTTCTTAAGATTCAGCAAAACTGCCCCATTCCATCAATATCTATTAATAAATGCCCAAAATGAAAATATTTAAAAACAACTTCTATATCTATTATTTAATAATATATATGATAAAACATAACAATTGAATAATAGTCGGCAAAAAAGGGGTTAATGGGGGTAGCCAATGAAGAATAATGGGATTTTTAATGTTTTTTTTCGGGAAAAGCCTGCTATGATGCTGGTAAATCTAAAGAACTCCAAATCAGAGGTATATGCATCTTCGCTTGCAAAACAGATTGACTGCACATATTCTCATGTGGTCAAGATTCTGCAGCAGATGGAAGACTCGGATCTGATCAAGTTTGACAAGCAGGGAAGATTAAAGCTCCTGACATTGACCAAGAAAGGCAGCGACATTGCGGAAAACATCGATAAGATAAGGCAGATACTGTGAGTAAATAGGTATAATAGTATAATTACATGGATTTTTAAGATATTAGAATAGTCGGCTGCATGATCAGCACTAATTCATGCAGCCTTCATCGCATCCAGCAATGATCAGGAGAGACTTCTGTGTTTATGATATGATTTTACCCCCATAACACAAAACCATAACACATGATATGCCTTCTATAAGATCATGAAACAAACGGCCTAAGTGATTTTATGATGTCAGGTATCCTGTCTTTTCTGTTTGCGCGCGGATATTCCTCTTCGTAGAATGAATCTTCTGTCAGTTTTACCAGCTTGAAAGGCCTCATCTTCTCACCCCTTGGTGTTACATGATTGAAAGATATGCACACCTGATTAAAGGATATACAACTAACCCCAGGTATATAATGGAAAGCTTTAAATATATAGTTTACCTATATACTATATATACGGCATAAATATATATAAATTATTTATAATCAGATAAGAAGCAGTATTGAATATCCTGCATTATTTATCATATTAATCAGTATATATTAAATACTAAAACCAGATATGTAATATTTGGATATTAAAAAGCATTAAAAGAGTATTTTATTGCGGTGGTTCATTTGTAAATTTTTGTTTATCGCGGGGGTTAGTATGGAAACAAGAAAAATAATCGCATTTGGGACTTCATCATTTGTTGTGTCGCTGCCAAAGGAATGGATTATCCAGAATAAATTAAAAAAAGGCGACAACCTGTATATAGAGAACAACAAGGGCGAACTTGTTCTGCTGCCCGGGCCTTCTGAAGCAAAAGAGGAACTGAAGCAGGATGTCATCAATATTGACAAAAAAGATCTTGATCTTGTAAGGACGCAGATTGTCACATCATATCTCAACGGCGCAAATGTGATAAACATAAAAGGGACAGAGCTTGAGAAAAATTCCCAGAAGATGAAGTCAATCCTCAGAAATCTCACAGGGATGGAGATAATCAACCAGACAAATGACAAGATAACAGCAAAAGATCTTCTGAATATAAAGGAAATTTCCGTGCCGACGCTGATACGGAGGATGGACAACATCGTAAGGTCCATGGTGCTTGATTCAATAGACTGCCTCAATACAGACCATTACAGCAGCATCTATGAGAGGGATGTTGATGTGAACAGGCTTGTTTTTCTGATATTCCGTGTTCTCAGGACAGCATTGAAGGACCCTTCTTTGGCAAGGTCTTTGGGCATGACCAATATTGATATCCTGGCAAACTGGATAGTCGCAACAAAGCTTGAGAAGATCGGCGATCAGGCAAAGAGGATCGCAAGAAGCATAAATGAGATCAAAATAGAAAAAAAAGACGGAGAAGAGGTAGCCGGCGTCTACAGGGACATATACAATGATTATCTTGAGGTCATGAAAGCATTTTATAAGAAAGACCTTGATGCGGTATTCAATCTGGAAACGACAAATAAGCAGAGGATAGACAGATGCATCAAACTGCAGGACTGCAAAAACCCTGGTATTGAAAAGATCCTGTTCCATTTCAGGAGCATGTCAACATCAGTGAAGAATATAGGCAGGGCAATCGTATGCATGGAAGAGGAGATCAAGTTTTAAAGAAGGGAATTAAATCTTAAAAATAGAGATTAGATTAAATAGGGATCAAATTTTGATTTTCAGCGGAACAGGATTTCTGCCGGGCCATTTTCAGCCGATATAGCTGATCTTGCTTGTCTTGTCTTTCTTCTGCAGCGCGGCCAACTGCTCTGTCTTCTTCAGGATTTCTGTTTCAACTTCCCTGACCTCCTTTTCCAGCGCCTTAAGATTAAGCCTGATGTCAAGCTTCTTCTGGAGGATCTTAAGCACTTCCTGGCTTCCTTTCACGCCAAGATAAAGTGGATGGGCAAATGTCTCTGCCAGCAGGCATACGCTGTCAATATCCTTTTCTTTTGCAAGGCCTGCCAACAGCCCTGTCACCCCGATGATCGGGCCGACAACGCCAAACAGTTTCCTGTTTATCTTTATTCCTGCTGAGAACTTATTCAGGTATTTCTTTGATGTTCCTGTGCAGTATACCTTTGGATTTTCAGGGATGCTCTGCAGGCCGATGCCGCCGATTGTTATAAGCTCTTTTGCCTTCAATTCATTCATCAGGTCCAGAAGACAGTATATGAATTCGTATGCTGATTCCTCTTCCAGCGGCTGGATGTCGCCGACTAAAAAAAGAAGATCTCTTTTTTTTCTGCTGCCAAACTTTTTATAATACATATTTATAGACGGCATCTCTATAAGATTATTCTCATCAATAAATGCTATGTGGGGCATTGAAAATGATGCAAATCCGCATAATTCTTTTGCGTCCAGCTCTTCAATCATGAAGTCAACTGCTATCTTGCCGACATTGCCGATGCCGGGCAGGCCTTCAATAAGCAATGGATTGTTCAGCTGGGGCATTCTTGCGATTGTTTTCTTTATTCTCCATCCCATGCACACGGATAAACCGCATCTGTTTATAAAAGTTTTTGTTGGATTCCTGCTCATTTCAGGCATATTGCCGGGAAGTGTCCGGCGGGATAGGAAAGGATGAATAAACTGAGGATAAAAGAAGAATAACGAAAATTTGCTGCAATATTGATTGCTCGCCCTAACCTCGCCATAAAAGGCGAGGTTTTCACGGGCTCGCACTGATGGCAGCGAATTTTCGGAATTGAAAATTAAAGTTATTTCCCATAATTTTAAATTGATGCTGTCAAGATTAATTTTCAATCAAAACAAGCTTTGCCAGATGCAAATATTGTTTTTTTCCATCGTGTGTTTCGCCTATGGGCACTGCTAACTGATAGCCCGCCTGTTGGCTGCCGATAATATGGTATGTTCTTTCCCTTCTTCTGCCGGAACTGTATCTTCTCACAGCTGTCTCTAAATGGCTGAAAGAATGGCATGTTCCCCTAAAGCGGTCAAATCCATGCTCATCTCCTGTCGGCTGTATATCAAAAGCCCTGTCTCTTGGAAAATCCTTATCCATCAGTTCAATGATCCCCATAAGTGGCTGGGAAATGGCGCTGGGTTATATGCCTTTCTAACTCATGTCATACCTTTAGTTTCTAAGTGGCATAAACCGCAAACTTTATATACTAAAGTTACAAATTTGTATAATATAAGCATATATTTAGTTACAAATGTGTAACAAATGGCAAAAAGAATAGCCCTATCACTGGATGAAGAGCAGGTCAAGTTACTTCGGTCAGTGTCAGGCATGGGCAAAAAAGATGCGGAAATCGCCAAAAATCTTGTTCTTGCATATCTGTCAGAGAAAGGCTATGTTGAAAAGCTTAATAGGATGAAAAAATGAGGCGGTAAAACTGGATATCAAAAGCAGAATTGAAGGCAGGAGCAAAAACCAAGGCAGGGACAGCGGAAAAAATATCGCCGGGCTGATTATGCAGGCTAAGATAATCACCAGAATGATCTGCATGTTATTTCTGTTTGCTTCATTTTCATATGCCTGCACAGAAACAATAGAGATAGTTTCAGCTTCGGATGGCATAGTTGTTTATTCAGCTGATTCTGACAGTACATCGCCTTTTTACAGGGAATTTGATGCAGATGCTTCGGCTTTCAGCAGTTCACTGCAGATCGCAGATTTGGAAAATGATGTTGAATGGGCCAGTATAAAATCAAATCATGAGAGAAACGAGTATATTGCGGGATTTCAGACAAAAGATTCTGTTGATTTTAATACGGTGCTTTTTGACGGGAACATATGGAACAATAAAATGGCCCATACAGATAGCATAGGGAGCACAAATTACAGGTCATTTGATATTGCATACGAAGATATTTCCGGAGATGCATTGGTTGTTTATGAGAATGTCAATTCACGGGACAGCAAAATCGCATATAAGATATGGAACGGAACATCATATTCAAAAGAGCAGAATGCGACACTTGGCTATGATGGAACAACAAGATGGGTCCAGCTTGCGCCAAAAAGAGGGACTGATGATATAATGCTGCTTGTCATGGGCGATTGGTGGGATCTGTATGCTGTCTTATGGAACGGCACTGATTTTGAGCCTGGAACAGGCATCCTGCTCACTTCGGATCCGCAGCTTATCTCAAGCGAGGAGTTTCATTTTGCATGGGAAAGCATCAGCGGCAGCGGGCTTGCTGTATACGGCGTTGATTCAAACGATATAGACTGGGCTTACCGAACATTCAATACAGGGACAAAAACATGGGGCAGCGGGCAGATTTTCCTTAATCTAAATGACGGAGGACCGCAGTATGTGAGATTATGCCCTGATCCAGGGTCAGATTATATCGGAATGCTTTCGTTTGACACAGACAATGATGTCAATGCAAGAATGTGGGACGGAAGCAGCATACAGCCGGATCCTACTGCTCCTGCTGAAGAAAGCTCAGCTGAGGATTCATATTATCATATTGATTGCACATGGGCTTCATCAGCGGCATCATCAGGCAAGGCGATGTTTGTTTTCGCAGACAAGGATTCATTATCACTTGATCATTTTACCTATTCAAAAAATCCTGATTCATGGTCAGTTTCGGGATTGGATAATGCCTCAGCTTCAATCAACATCACTTCAGATGATATTGAAATAAGCGGCATGAAGCTGAATCCAAAAGATGACAATATTGTTTTTACAGCAATTGACAATGACAGGGAGATAGGATCCGCGCTCTTAAGCAGCCCATGGGGCAACAGCTCAGGGGGCAACAGCTCATGGAGCCTGCTTCAGCCTGTTCCCATTGAAAGCAAAGCAGAATGCTCAAACAAAAAAACAATGTGCGCAATGTTTGAATGGAATGAATACGACCCATCCCCTGCTGTCATGAATCTTACGCCTATGCAGGGAGAGGAGTTTAATGTTTCGGAAAGCATTGTTATAAAAGTTAAGGCAACTGACGACACAGCTATTTCATCAGCCACTGCAATGATCATGCTTCCAAATGGCACTATTGTTAATTTAACCATGTCAAGCCTGCCAGATGATTATTATCAGGCTGTTTTTACCGGGGCTTCCGGAATCTCGGGGATTGGAGCTTATAATATCACAATAAGTGTGAGAGATTCAGGCAGGCATAACAATATCAATGATTCAGAGAATTCATTTTTTATGATGGCGGATAATGCGCCCCCGGCAATAAACAACACAGCATGCATCCCTTCAGGCATAAACCTTTCAGATGCAGCGCAATGCAGCGCCGGGATAAGCGATAATATCGCTGTTGATGCGGTGTCTGCATCTGTTGCGGCGCCGGATGGATCAGAACTGAGCCAGATCATCTTTGATGAAGATGAAAACTACTGGTTTATATTTAATGATACATCTATGGCAGGAAGATATAATGTCACATGGCTTGCAAATGATTCCTCCGGCAATATAAACACCATTGCAGATTTTTTTATAGCCATAAATTCAACAGGGAACTCAACAGGAAATTCAACAGGGAATGAATCAGAGGGGCATGCAGAAAACCAGACACAGAACACAGCGCAAACATCAGGCACCCCAATCTTAAGCGACAGCGGCGGGTTAAGCAGAGCTGCATTTAATTCAAAAGAGAGCGCAAACTCTTTAGGCAAAAATTCAGAATCAGCATCTGTGCAGACAAAAGAAAAAAGCATCGTATTAAAAGCAGGCGGAACAAAATCATTCCCCGTAGAAGTGGCTAATATATACAATAATACAATCCTGAAGGATATAAAGATAAAGATAGAAGGCGCTGCAAAATCTTATCTGGAAACCAGCCCTGAACTGTTCAGCAGGATATCCCCGCGGCAAAGCAGAAATTTTATATTTAAATTTACAGACATGATGATGCCTGATGCGCCGCAGCAGGAAGTTATGCTGACCATCACAGGAAAGGCTGTCAAAAATATATCCGGAAAGGAAGTTGCTGAGGATTACATTGAAAAAAGGAAGATCATCTTTGATTTCAAAAAGATAAGCAGGGAAACAGCTGTTGAATTTGCCGATTCCATAAAGAAAAAGATAGATGAGATGTCCGGCAAAGGCTATCCGACAGGAAGGATGGAAGCGCTGCTTAAAGAGCTGGATGGGCCTATAAGCAATGAGGATTATAGCCTTGTGCTTGAGACGCAGAAAGAAGCTGAAAGGATATATGCCATAGCTGGAGAGGCATCAGAAGAAATTGCCGGCCTTGAAGAGAAGATAAGCAGCAATAAAGAACAGGGGATAGGCACAGAAGAGCTTGAAGAGATCCTGCTTTTAGCCAAAAATGATTTTGATATAGAGAATTATGAAGGGGTGATTGAAAAGATCAATGGCGCTGCCAATGCAAATATAGTCCGCAAAAAAAATTTATCCCTCAATATGATAGGGATAACAACTGCATTGGTCGTTTCTGCCGCGGCATTTTACTTCATCAGGCGGAACAGGGGCCTGCTGGACCTGGATTTCCTGGATCTTAAAAAAGAAAACCCAGAAGATATAAAAGATAAGAGGATAGATGCAAAAAAAACAATGATGCTAAACAGCCTTAAGGCTGCATTTGAAGATGGAGAGCATGAAAATCAGGGACATAAAGAGGAAAAAGACGGATGCGAAAAACATGGAAAAAACTGATAAATGCACAGACTATGCAAAAATCGGCAGATGTACAGAAAAAGAAGCGGATTATCTGATGATAGCAATGGCAGTTGCCGTGGTTTTGCTCTCTCTTTCCATGATTTCAGGCAATTCCTGTTTCGCAGCCGGCAGTGCCGGCAGCACAGGCAGCTGCATAACAGGCAGGCAGGTGCTGTATCAGATAAAATATGCGCCCATCACTGTAAAGGAAACAGCAGATCCGGATCCCGCCGATAATTTTTATGAATCTGCGCCATACGCGCTTGTAAGCAAGTATGATGCTAAAAAAGCGCTGCTGTTTTCAAGAAGGATCCACATGCAGCTGGAAAAATATGGTCTGGGCTGCGAACAGACGGATATGCTGCTTTCCGAATCAGAAAAATCTTTTCTTGCAGGAGACTATAAAAAAGTCATTGAAAATAGGGAGAAGATGGAAGATGCAAAGAATAACATACTCGGCTTAAATGACGGCTTTGTGCTGATAAAAAATAAGCTGGCCCTTTACCTTAATGTTCTTGATAACGGCAGGATTTTTGAATATAACAAATATAACCGGGCTAAAGCAGCCCTTAAAAAAGGAAACTTTAATGAAACAGGAAGATTGATCAGCAGCATGAAAGCGGATCTCGGCATTGATTAGAATAGCAAGATACACAATAGTAGGATATACAATAGAATAATATAAAAACCAGAACAGCATGAAAATGAATGATTTGATGGGAAAAATATGTAGCTAATGGAAAAAATGAACTTAATGGGAAAAATATGAAAATCAATTTAATATCAAAAGAGGCAAAATGAATTTTGACAATCCGCTCGGCCTGTATTCACTGCTAAGTTTGGCGGTGCTTGTGCTAGCCTATCTCATAAGGCCGAGGCCCACAGATGTCAATGTCCCATCAATCATGTTTCTGATGAGGGACAAGGGCACCACAAGGGAAAAAAGATTCTTCAGGACATTCATGAAAAACCTGCTGTTCATCCTGCAGTTCCTTGCCCTGGCTTCACTTGCATTTGCAGCTGCCTCTCCCCTGTTTAAGATTGCCTATGATACGACAGCAGAGCATACTGTGATTGTGCTGGATGTCTCTGCTTCAATGCAGGCAAAAGACGGCATGGCAGGGACAAGATTTGAAAAAGCTGTTGATACTGCAAAAAAATCGCTGAAAGGCGACGTGACCCTGATCCTTGCGGAAAATATGCCGCTGGTTGCGATGGATAAAGGCTCTGAATCAAAGGCAGAAAGCATATTATCCTCGTTAAAGCCGACAGAAACAAGGTCAAATATAGGCGATGCGGTCATGCTTGCCGGCGATATGCTGAAGACAGGGGAAGGAAGAGTCATTGTGCTGAGCGATTTTGCCTATACAGAGGGGATAGACCCGGAAATCGCAAAATCCTCGCTTGAAGCAAGGGGCATTGCTGTTGATTTTGTAAAGATCGGCGGGAAAGTGAATAATTTAGGGATAGTTGATATGAAGATCAGCAGCAAAAAAACAGATATTGCCGTAAAAAATTATTTTGACAGGGACCAGAAGATCAGCATTGAGATAGAGGATGAAAAGGGAAAAACTGAGGTTATACGGGGCAAAGTGCTCGCAAACTCCATTGAAAAGTTTGAGTTTGGCACAAAAGGCGGGCTTGCGAAGATAAGGATCCCGATAGATGATGATTTTATGGCTGATAATATCGCATATGCAAGCAACCCCCAGAAAGAAAAGATCAAGACACTGCTCATAACAGACCGGGAAAATATTTTCCTCAAAAATGCGCTGCTGGCATCAGATGCAGTGGATATAACTGTGGTTGAGCCGATTGTTGCGCCGGATGCAAAGGATTACAAAGTCATAATATTTGACAATTTTAACAATGAAAAGCTTCTTCCGGGAACAATGGATTCAATACTCCGCCAGGTTGAGAAAGGCGCTGCGGTCATCATATTTTACCAAAATGACCTCTCATCAATCAATTTTAAGGATATGCTTCCTGTTTCGCTGAAAGGCGTAAAGGACGGCTCAGCAGTCTATTCAAAAGTAGACAACCAGTTCACAAGAAATGTTGAGTTCGGTAAGACAGATGAGTATTATGAGGCATCTGCAGACAACAGCACGATAATAGTCGCAGAAGCAGAGGATAGATCCCCTGTCATAGCGATAAAGGAAAAAGGCGACGGCAAAACTGTCTATTATGGAATAAATGACCGTGCATCAGGCTTTAAAAATTCTCCTTCCTATCCAATATTCTGGAATTATCTGATGAGCTACCTTATCGGTGTTGAGAATATAAACAACTTCAATCATAAGACCGGAAAGGTCATGGCCTTTGATAATCCAAAAGATATAGCAGCCCCGAACGGCCGGATAAAAACATCAAGGCTTGTGATGGAAAAGGCCGGAGTATATATAATAAACGGCCAGCAGCACACCGCAAACATAATTGATGAGACAGAATCCATGCTTTATACAGACAAGGCAACAGGCGCAAAAAAAGCAGACAGCTATGCGCCGCAGAAAGTTGTAAAGCAAAAAGACAAGAACATTGAGATCTGGCTGCTCATATTCGGCTCAGTGCTGATTTTTGCCGAAATGTTCATCATCAAATTCAGGGGTGACGTATGAGCCTGAGCCTTGCATTTATAGCTGAGTATTATCTTACAAAGATTCCTTTTAAGTACCCTTATATTCTTCTGCTGTATATACCCCTGGCAATAATCATAGTATATCTGCTGAGAAAAAGCTTTATCATATTCACCTCCAAAGAAGATGCAGCAGAATACAGGGCAAAGACAAAAGGCCTCAGAAGATTCATGATACTTTCAAGGCTTATGATATTTCTTCTGCTTGTTGCTGCGCTTGCATCGCCCTTCAGGATAGAAGATAAGATGGCCCAGAGCGATCCGAGAATAAAGATCATATCCGACAGCTCATATTCATTCCGGATTTTTGACACAGCGCTGGCAGAGACACTGAGAAAAAATCTGGAAAGCAGGATCCCTGTTGAGCTTGCGGAGATAGCAAAGGATGACAGGTCTCCGCTCGGTGACGGAATATCCAATAATATTGAAGCAGGCGATAATATAATCCTTGTTTCAGACGGCAATGTGAATTATGGCAGGACGCTTGGAGATGCGGCAATGTTTGCCAGCCAGCTCAATTCAACTATAAATGCCATATCATTAACGCCAAAACAGCAGGATACATCTGTTGTGATTGAAGGCCCCAGGTCAACAATAGAAGGCTCGCCGATAACACTGGCCATAAAGACGATACAGTCTCAGCCTGGGCAGCAGTATGAGCTGACAGTAAAGATAGACGGCTCAGCTGAGCTTCAGGAATCTTTTTCAGGGCCCGCAGAAAAGCAGATAACAAAGACATTATCAAAGGGTTTCCATGATGTCACTGCTGAGATCTCATCAGGCGATTATTTTCCGCAGAATGATATGTTCAGAAAGACAATAAATGTCATCGCAAAGCCAAAAGTGCTTTTCATAAATGACAAGCCGTCGCCGATAAGACAGAAGCTCTCTGAGATCTATGATCTTGAAGAGGAGAGCAATATCCCCCCTGATGTGAGCAGATACGGCGCAGTGATAATAAATGACAGGCCAAGAGGCCAGTTCAGCGAAGAAGATGTCAATAGGCTGATGGATTATATCACAGACGGCGGAGGGCTGTTCGTGATCGGCGGACAGGATTCATATGATATGGGCAGCTATAAAAATTCCCTGTTTGAATCGCTGCTGCCGGCAAAATCAGGGGTGAGCGAAAAAGAGCCTGATAAAAGGACCAGCCTTGTCCTGCTTATAGATATATCAGGAAGCACAGGCTCATCAGTGTCCGGGTTTAAAGGCAAGGATGAAAAAAAGGTTGATGTTGAAAAAGCGCTTGCCGCAAATGTGCTCACTGCTGACATGAAAGATGAGAATTATGTCGGGGTCATCGCATTCAATTCCCAGGCCTTTGTCATTTCAGAGCTTTCCCAGCTGGGCCCAAAAAAACAAAGCGTTGTTGATATGATATCCGCGCTTAAAGATGGTGGAGGAACAGATATCCAGCAGGCGATATTTGAGGCGGAAAAGATGCTTGTTGATGCCCAGGGAAGCAAAAACATAATTTTGATATCAGACGGAGCGACGATACAGAAGCAGGAGGCTCTCGGAAGAATCTCAGAGGCGGCAAAAGCAGGCATAAAGACATATGCAGTCGGCGTAGGCAAGGATACGCATGAGGAATTTATGCAATTTGCCGCAGGCTACGGCCAGGGAATATATTTCAAGCCTGACCAGTCCCAAAAGTTAAGGATACTGTTCGGAAAGCCGGATGACAAGGATAAAAACCAGATGAATTTAGTTGCCCTTGACGCAAACCATTTCATAACAAAAGATGCCGGCCTTAACGGCGCGCTTACAGGATATAACCAGATCGTGCCGAAAACATCCGCATCAAATATAGTTTCCCTTGGAAACGGCGCACCTATATTGGTCGTGTGGAGATTCGGCCTCGGAAGAGCCGCTTCCCTGGCAACAGATGACGGAAGCAAATGGGGCGCTGAACTGCTGTCGCCTATGAATTCAAAGATAATAACAAGGGGCATAAACTGGGTCATCGGAGATCCCTCCAAATCAAAAGCAGTCACGCTGATCGCGGAAGACACCTATCTTGGAAAGCCCATTGAGATAACATTAAAATCAAAATATGCGCCTGCATCCAAAGAAGTGGAGTTTGTGAAGGTTGATGAAGATACGTTCAGGGGGACATATACTCCTAAATCAGTCGGATTTTTCAACCTTATTGACGGGCAGATAGCTGTGAACGAGCCAAGGGAATATTATGATATCGGCATGAACAGCGAGCTTGCAAACCTTGTGGCATCCACAGGAGGAACAATGTTCCGGCCGGATGACATACAGGGCATGCTGGACAAGGCCATAGCAGCATCAAAAATAAAGGAAAAAAGGGAAGTGAGCATGAGGTGGCCGCTGATGCTGATCGCATTATCCCTGTTTTTGTTTGAGATCGTGATAAGAAGGATAAAAGAGAATGCGGGATAATGAATTAAAATTTGATAAGATGGGATAAGATATATTATTGCCCATTTCCCTGCTCCCCCACAAAGCAGGGAAGCGGGGAAAATGGGCAGAGTTAATTATATATAGCTGCAGCTTATATAGCAACCATCGTAAAATTTAAATACAGCTGAACCATAACGAGGAAAGATAAAAATGACATATATAAAAAGAAACGTGAATATGCTGCTTTTGCTTATCATAGTCATAATCATAGTCTCTATCGCCGGCTTATCGACCTATTACCAGAAGACCTACAAGAACCTTTCAGAGGATTTCCAGTATAAGATAAAAGAAGTCAAGGTGCTTGCAGAAGACCTGGAAAAGCAGAAGCAGAACCTGACAACAACACAGCAGGAGCTTGAGCTGAAAAAAGAAAGGGAAAAGAGATTATCCACCGAATACACCGGTGTAAAGACAGAAAAAGAAAGCCTTGAGGTTGACCTGAGCGAAAAAACCCAGGATCTGCTCGTTACAAAGCAGCAGCTTTCTGCAAAAGACTCAGAAATTTCAAATTTGAATTACAATATCAAGATAATTTCAGAGGAAAATTCCAATCTGAAGGCGCAGAGAGATACATTAAAGAATCAGCTGAAAGCCTGCCAGGAAAGGCTTGCAGGATGCAATGCGACATCATAAGGCAATAGAGTTATAACATATAAAAAGCTCAACATCATTAAAATTAATATCCTTAAAAGTTAGATGATCAGATTCCCAAACTCATGCTATGAAAGGCTTTAATAAAGTAATAAAAGATATAAGGACCAATGTCACTGAAGTACTTATAATCCCAAATCTTCTTAATGGCGTGCTTTTATTTCTGGTATTATATCTTGTGCTGTCTTTCTTTGATCTTTATACATTTCCGGCAGTGATTGTCGCAGTGATTTATACACTATTCCTGATAAAACGCGAGATAAAACTGAATAAGATAAAGCTTGTTGAGAAATATTATCCCAATCTGAAGGAAAAGCTGACAACAGCGGCAGATTATGCAAATACTGATGATATTATGGTCAATGAGCTGCACAAGGAAGTCATAGAGGAAGTAGGCAGTGTCGCAACATCCGCATTTGTAAATAGGAAAGGCCTTTTTCTGAAAACTATCGGATGCATACTGCTTTCATTTTTAATTGTCAGCATGGTAAGGGTTAATTTTGATTCATCTTTTGTAAAAGAAAAGCTTGAGGGCCAGATAAGCAAGCTAAGCGACAAAATAATGTTTATGGAAGACAAGAACATATTAAACCAAAGCGTTGGCATGGGATCAGGCGTGGGCTCAGGAGTCAATGAGGATATATTCGGAAAAAAATACCTTGCCCAGCTTGGGGACAAGAATCTGGAGGTTGAGATAAGGCCCACTACCATGGAATTTAAGGTCGGCGAGGTAAAAGACGCAGAAAAAAAGGATTTTGAGGATGTGTTCCCCGCTGATGTTTACCTGGAATCTGCTGAGACAGACCAGGAGAAGATAGCTGAGCAGGATTATGAGCTTGTGAAGAATTATTTCAGGAATATCGCGCAGGAAGGGTAGCGCAAAAATAGCCGGGCAATAAGGGTAAAATATATAAAACTCCATAGAATATTAGGCTATAAATAGGCATATCGGGTCATATTGCTAAAAATAGAGGATTATAAGAGGTGCAGTCATGAAAAATTACGAAAAGATCTTTGATGATTTCTTCACAAATTCAAGCAAGGTCATAGTGGGCCAAAGGGAGATGATGGAAGAGACCCTTGTATGCATGCTCTGCAATGCAAACGCCCTTCTTGAAGGCTATCCCGGGCTGGCCAAAACACTTGCTGTGAGGACAGTTGCCCAGCTGATGGACATGAGCTTCTCAAGGATACAGAATACCCCTGACCTTATGCCGTCGGATATCACAGGAACATATGTCATAGAAGAGATCGGCGGAAGGAAGGAATTCAAATTTCAGCGCGGGCCTGTATTCGCAAACATTGTGCTTGCGGATGAAATAAACAGGGCAACCCCGAAAACACAGTCTGCCTTATTGGAAGCGATGCAGGAAAAGCAGGTCACAGTCGGAAACACCACATTCAAGCTTGAAGAGCCTTTTTTTGTGCTTGCGACACAGAACCCGATAGAGCAGGAAGGGACTTATCCGCTGCCTGAAGCGCAGCAGGACAGGTTCCTGCTGAAGATCAAGGTAGGCTATCCCACGCTTGAAGAGGAGTATATGATCGTGGATAAATATACGCTTGGAGAAGAGCCTCCAAAACTTCCTCTTGTGGCGGACAAAAAGACATTCATCGCGCTGCAGCACCTTGCAAGAAAAGTGCCTATCTCAAATGACCTTAAGCAGAAGATCGTAAAGCTTGTCGCTGCAACAAGAAAGCAAAAAGGCATCATTGAATATGGAGCATCACCGAGAGCATCAATCGGCCTGATACTGGCATCAAAAGCCCGCGCGCTTGTCGCAGGAAGAAGCCATGTCTCAAGCGAAGATGTCGTCAAGATGGCCTACCCGATATTAAGGCATAGGATAATACTTAATTTTGAGGCAGAAAGGCAGGGAACAACAACTGATGATGCGATCACTGATCTTTTGAGCAAATAGGCAGCTTTTTTTGATAATGAAAAATCTGATGATTGGATTAAAATGATCGACGCGAGCTTTCTTAATCAGCTGGACAGATTTAATATACTGATAAGAAAGAGGGTAAACTCCAATTACACAGGAGCAAGATTTTCTGTTGCCCACGGCAGGGGCATTGTGATAAAAGACCACAGGATCTATACTCCCGGCGATGATTTCAGGGCCATTGACTGGAAAGTATATGCAAGGACTGACAAGCTCCACATCAAGAAATATGAAGAGGAAAGGAACCTCAGCGTGCATATAATACTGGACGCATCCTCTTCAATGGATTTCGGGAAACCAACAACAAAATTTGAGTATTCTGCGATGCTTGCGCTTGGATTTGCGTATCTTGCGCTGAAGAACAACGAAAAGATCCAATATTGTACGTTTAATGAGACAATGAATCTCTTTAGGCCGAGAAGAGGCGTGAGCCAGATACTTGGGATGCTTGATCACTTCAACAGCATGAAGCCTGCCGGAGTTTCAAAGATGCAGGAATCCATTGAGAAATACAAGAAAACAGTAAAGAACAAATCATATATTGTTATATTCTCCGATTTCCTTATTGATATTGCAGAAATAAAAAAGGCTCTGATGAGGCTTTCTGCAGGCGAACATGAGGTTGTTGCTGTGCAGGTATTGGACAAGAGCGAGATAAACCTTAAATTGGAAGGCGACCTGAGGCTTCATGATTCAGAGACAAGGAGCGTGATGAGGACATTCATGACTGAAAGGATGAAGCAGGAATACAAGGATAAATTAAAGATGCACATCATGGCTGTTGAGAAGGAATGCGATCTTCTTGGGATAAGGTTTAAGCTTGTTTCTACGAATGTTCCGCTGTTTGATGTATTTTATGACCTGTTTGTGTTTAAGAAGTAGATATATAGTTAGTCGGTTTCTCAGCCTAAGCCTAAAATTTTAGGGTTCGCTAAATCTATGTTAAATCCAATTTTTGAAAATGCCTAAGACGAGAAAGGGGCAAACTCAACAATATTTATATAGCTCAACTAATTTATTATTCATATGACAAAAATAGCAATTGATGTGGTTCTTCTTCCACCTAAAAACATAATGGATAAAGCAATTGAGATAAATAAACAATTTGCTGATGATCCAATAGAATTAAATAATGAAAATTGTTTACCTCATATTTCTTTATGTATGGGTGTTTTAGAAGAAGAAAATTTGCAGAAAGTTGAAGAAATTATTGATGATATTAGTAAACAATTTTCTAAGCTATTTTTGACTATTGATAAAATTAGTTCTGAGCATGTTTGTTTTGAGATAAAAAATGATGAAACTCTAGCAAAATTACATGAAGAAATAATGACAAGATTATCTCCTTATTTATCCTATGATGCAACAACCAATATGTGTTTTTCACCACCGCCTGTTGTTGAAAAAACTTTAACTTGGATAAATAATTATAGAAACACAAGTTTTGAAAAATTCTATCCTCATATAACTTTAGGAATATCAAAAGTTGAGGATAAAGAATTGAATATTGAATTTACAACTTCAAAACTTGCTGTATGTCATTTAGGAAATTACTGTACTTGTAGAAAAGTCATTATTTCTTCTAATTTAAGTTGAGTTTGCCCCTAGAAATATTTCATTGATAGGACTTCGTCCTTGATAAACGGCATTTTCAAAAACTTCTCCCTTCGGTCGACCACGTTGCACTCTCACTTCGCTTCGCTACGTTCGGGGGATTTAACAGGGCTTATGCGGAAACCTCGTTGCACTTCGGTTTCCCAAATTGCTCGCCAGGAGGTCGGAATTTTCTGGGTTGCCTGAAAATTCCTCCGCTCGGCTCGCAACTTCGCATAAGCCCGATGTTAAAATAATCACTTATTGGTGGTAAATAATCGAAAGGTTTATAAAGGAGTGCTGTTTTCTAAGCTAAAAGAATTCCAAAATAGGAGGATATTCATGGTATTTGATGGAGAAAAGACCGCAGAACTCACTTCCAAAATTATTATAGGTGCCTTTCTGACAGCAGGAGTTTTGTTCGGACTGGATAGTATATTTGATTTGGGTCTTAGGCAATATCTCAGACCACAAAATCCCAATAAGCCAGTAGTGAGTATAGAAAAGAAAGTTGAGCCATGTACTTTTAAACATTGCTGCACACGGGGAAATAGTATTGAAGCAAATATGATGGGGCAACATAGATATATTAGAATGAAGATTGAGGATAAAGAATATGATGTTAAGTATGATCAGCGAGAAGGGACATTCTGTCTATATAATTTCACCCCAAAAGAGGCTTCAGGGATAAAAGATGCCCAAGTGTTAAAAGATGCTTTGGACTTTAAGTTAGCTAATTATTCCACTGATTACAACCAATCAAGAAATGCTTTGAGGCATAATGATGCAAGCTTTTAAAAGAATTCATAAATTTTAAACTTTTAAGATAGTTAACAAAATTTAACCCTATAACTTCTATTCAATTTAAAACTTAGGAAACATATTTATATATACCTATTCTTAGCATAAAGTTATATATAAAATAATGAGAGTATATGCATAGCATCTTCAAAACTCACGATGTTTGTCCATAGGCTCTGCGTCCCCGTAAGGGACACGCCCCCGCGACGAGTAGGATATAAGCCCGAAGGAGTTTTGACCTAATGATGCTATGCACATATGCATAATCACAAAGGAGGATACACATGGAAACCAAAGAAATGAGATTGCACGGATTGTTTGCAGGACTGCTCATTGTTTTTCTTGCAGTGCTTGCTGTTGCATTGGCATTCTGCCCAAGGACACTGACAATGAATCAGGGCCAGAATGAAGACACGATCCAGGTAACAGGCAGCTATGCGATGGACGCAATGCCTGATGAGGCTTATGTTTACGTAAGGATTGAAACGTTGGATGCTGATCCAAAGGCTGCACAGGACAAAAACAAAGAGACAGCCAATAATGTCATTGACGCGCTTAAAAAATTAGGCGTGAAAAAAGAAGACATTGAAACAACACAGTATAATCTTGAAGAGCAGAGAGAATGGGTAAAAGACACATACAAGCTGCTCGGCTACAAGCAGATTAACGTATTCAAGGTAACCACAAAAGATCTTGAGAGCACAGGCAATATCATAGACACAGCTGTTGATGCCGGAGCAAACAAGATAGACAGCGTTTCATTCGGCCTGTCAAAGGAAGGAAAGAGGAAGATCAATGCTGAGGTTTTGGTAAATGCAGCCCAAAATGCAAGATCAAAAGCAGAGGCTCTGGCAGATTCGCTTGACGCAAAGCTTGATGATGTGAGCACGATCTCAGAGTCAAACATTGACTATGGCGACAATTATTATCCGAGATATGCGATGGATTCAGTGATGTCAGAAAAAGCCATGGGGGGAGCGCCAACGCCAATATCTCCAACGCAGGTAACAGTGAGCGCTACGGTGAATGTTGTGTTTGGGATTGAGTGAAGTTAAAGAAAATTATTTTTGTTTTTTTCTTAATTCTTTTATTTTTATCCTTAAAGAACAAAAATTGAGGTGAGAAAACACGAAAATAAGTAATTTTTATATAATAGGAAGGTATAATGATAATATATGAAGCAAGAAAACAATCTTGAGTATGATAAGACAGATATTGATTCAATTTATGCTTATGCAAAGAAATTGATTGAACACACATTGAGACAGATGATTAAATATGAAAATGGTATGGAAGAGCTCGATTCTAAAGCGGTTAAAGGTGTGTTTGGGCAGTTTCTGGAAAAATATTATTTTGGGATTGATAATAATTCAGACAGTGAACCCGATTTTAAAGAAGTTGGTCTTGAATTAAAAAGCACCCCTATCAAAGAGCTTAAGAAAGGGGGTTACTCTCCCAAAGAAAGGCTAGTCTTAAATATAATTAATTATGATAAGATAGTGGAAGAGACATGGGAAAAATCACATTTCTTGAGCAAGAATGAACTGCTTTTATTGGTCCTTTATCTTTATGAAAAAGATAAGCATTTCTTGGATTATATAATCAAATATATCACATTATGGAAAATACAAGGTGAAGATAGGGAATTGATCAGACAAGATTGGGAAAAGATCGTCAATAAGATAAAAAATGGAAAAGCACATGAATTATCTGAGGGGGATACTTTCTATCTTGGAGCATGCAGAAAGGGGCACCGCGAGAAACCCAGGAATTATTCTTCTAGCCCTATATCTGCAAAGCAAAGGGCATTTAGCTTTAAACTAAAATATATGAGATCGATCCTGAAAAAGATTGAGAATTCTGAACCGATAATAAAAAATATGCAGGAATTAAGAGAAAAGAGTTTTGAAGATATAGTCTATGATAGGTTCAGGCCTTTTTTAGGTTTGAATACTGAAGAGATTGAAGATAAGATAGGTATCCGATTGAATAGGTCTGCGAAAAACTACTTCGCGACTCTTGCTAGAAGGATGATGGGGGTTGGATCCAAGAATATTGAAGAGTTTGAGAAAGCAGATGTGACCATGAAGATAATCAGATTAAAACATAATGCAGTCCCTAAAGAAGATATGTCATTTCCAAAATTTGATTTCAAGGAGGTAGCAAATCAAGAGTGGGAAGATAGCGATTTCTATGATCAATTAGAGAGCAAATTTTTCTTTATCGTCTATCAGATGGACAAGGATGAAAACGAGATAATATTCAAGAAAGCATTCTTTTGGAATATGCCATATAAAGATATCGAAGAAGCTTCAAAAGTTTGGAAGCTTACAAAAAAGAGAATCAAAGAAGGAATCAAAATATGGAAGAAAGGCGAAAGAGAATATAATAATCTCCCTAATAAGCCTGAGAATCGTGTATCTCATGTAAGACCCCATGGAAGAGACAAAAACGATGTCGATGAGTTGCCTGATGGAAGCAAGTTCACAAAACATTGTTTTTGGCTTAATGCAAACTATCTTAAAGAACAGGTTGAAAAGGACAGCTAAAGATCTATTTTTCTAACTGTGAAACTAAAGATATGCCTATCTTTTCTACAACTCCTGTAACAAGTGCATTTCCCATCAAGAAAGCTCTTTTTATATCTGTACATCCCTTTGTATGATTATCTGGAAACATGTTCAGCCTTTCAAGTTCGATAGGGATTAATCTTCTGAACCTGCCGCTTTTAGTTTTTACTACATGTTTGAATCTTGAAGGTGTAGATCCACCTTCACCAGTAACGATAGTCCTAGAGGGTAATCCTGTAGAATCAGGAAAAACCATCGGACCCTCGCCATAATTATAATAAAAATTTTTCTTTTTGTTGAATCTTTTTTCATTCTTTGCTCCCTTCAGATATTTCCATCTTTCAAAAGCACCATTTATGAAGAATTCCTCAGGAACTTCATCCTCTGAGACCAAGATATCTCCTAAGGTGGTCCTTTTTCCGCCATATAGGGGATATACTTTTGAAGTGAATACTTTCCTATCAATCATGATTCCACTATTCTGGAAAGGGCTTGAACCTCCTTCTTTGTTAAAATTATCGCTGAGGTTCCACAATTTTCCTTTTATATCAAATTCATCTTCATGTGAGGTTTTCTCATAATCGATACTGAATGCTTTAGCGAGGGTCCCTTTTTTCAAAAACCATTCCTTTAAGCCAGAAGATAAAACTTTAGTATGGATGGGGGAATCCTTATGGTATCCCATAACAAAAACCCTCCTCCTTCTCTGAGGCATACCATAATCCGCTGCATTTATGATCCGCCATTCTACGATATAATCCAAATCTGATAATGATGCCAATATAATAGCAAAATCTCTCCCTCTTTGGCCTGCTGGAGATGCAAGTAACCTATCGACATTTTCCAATAATAAGAATTCTGGCTTTTTCTTATTGTCTTGGATAATCCTATATATCTCCCACCATAAGATCCCTTTTTTGCCTTTGATGCCTTTTGATTGGCTTAGGCTTTTTGCTACTGAATAATCTTGGCAGGGAAATCCCCCCACAAGGAAATCATGTTTGGGGATATCATCAATATCGACTTTGGCGATATCTCTATTGGAATGACCTTTGTCTCCAAACCGTTTAGTGTAGATATAAGAAGCTTCCTGGCTTTTTGTTGCAGGTTCCCATTGGTTGCTCCAAACAATATCAAATTTTTTGGAAGCATTATTTAATCCTATCCTAAACCCGCCTACTCCTGCGAATAATTCGGCAACTTTTATCTTATCCATCTTTTTTATCCTCATAAACATCTAAGATTGGTCCATATATAAATTTTCCTGCTTTCTAAGCAGAGTAGAACAATAAGTTTTTATAAATCATTTGTTTATGTACCTTATTATGGTAGATAAATTTTCAAAAGATACAAGAAGCAAGATTATGGCAAAGGTACAGAGAAACAGTAAGCCAGAACAAAATCTAAGGAAAGCATTATTTCGGTTAGGGTATAGATACAGCTTAAATCATAGGTTCAAAGGATTGAATTTTAAGCCTGATATAGTGATGGTCTCTAGAAAAGCATGTATCTTTGTCGATGGTTGTTTTTGGCATAAGTGTCCTATATGTTTCAAGGCCCCAAAATCCAATAAAAAATATTGGAATCCCAAGATAAAAAGGAATGTAGATAGGGACAAGGAACAAAATAAGTATCTGAAGAAGGAGGGTTGGAAGGTTATACGTGTATGGGAGCATGAAATTAGATGTAATTTTCACAGAGTGATTGATAAAATCATCGAAAAATTAACCAAGATATAACGAAAATTGCCGGACTAAAGTCTATGTTATTAAACCACTTAAGTTTTAATCGAAAGGTCAACAAAAAGACAATTCTGCACATAATTTATGTTTAATTTCTTAAAATTTTAGATCATTTAAACGGCTTAACCTTACCTTCAATAACCTGCTTTATGCCTAGAACTAACTCTTTAACTAAACTATTCTGTTCTCTTAATACTTTCAGTTCTTGTTTACCCATTTTAATCCTCAATCAAAAACTTCAAGCAAAAAAACTATTCAGCATCCTGTTCTCAAACTGCTGCTCTATCGCAGGGCTTATCTTGATCAGGTTCTCCTTCTGCTGCAATGATCTGAACTCATCGTCCAGCTTGAGAAGCATCCTTCCTTCTGCTTCTTTCTTTATGATGGGGATTCCCTTGTCGCACATGGAATTCACATGCTCAAGAGTCTCGTCATCTGCATGGCATAGCTTTGCGCATATGTCATCCATCCGCAGATAATTCTTATAATTAGCCAGCAGCACAAACAATCTCTGCTCTTCTGCAGAAAGCTCAACCTTGACGCTTGTCTGTGTCAATAACTGCCTGAACATAAGGTGTATTGTGTCCATGCGCTCATTCAGCTTGTCAATCTTTGCATCAACGCCGGCAATCTTCTCATGAATAGAGTCCATCTCTGCAGTATTTTCGTTTATTGCCAGAAGATGATCATCCAATTCCTCTTTTACAGAATCAAAAGTCTTTCTTGCGCTCTTGTCAAGCTCAAAAAATCTTGAACATAGTTCTACCTCTTTCCCTTCAAACATCAATCTACACCCCCTAATGTAATATAATCCCCAATGCTTAGTTTAACCCTAATAATTGATAATGACCAACAATAATGTCCCCGATCAATATCAATACCGACGGTCTAAGCACCCCTTAAACCAAAGGAAGAGTTTCTCTCAATTGCGGGTTTATAAATATTGTTATGCTCCAGTGTATTGAAAATAATATTTGTACTACTTTGAAGGGGTTTGATGAAATAACGAAAATTATGCTGGATTTCTAAGAAATTATTTATATCCGCTTATCTTTCCAATCCTGTGTTTACCTATGATCAGACTATTATCCCGCGGAAGGCTTGCAGTGGAACTTTCAAAGCTCAAGGTATTTGAAAATGCAGACATAAATTCAGAGCAGTATCCTACTGACTCTGAGATCGCAGCAGATGTTCTGTGGGATGCCTCATACAAAAATGATATAGAGGGAAAAACAATCGCTGATCTTGGCTGCGGAACAGGAATTCTCGGTATCGGAGCGCTGCTTCTCGGAGCAAAGCTTGTTTATTTTATTGACAAAGATCAGTCTGCATTGGATATTGCAAAGGAAAATTTCAAAGGCATTGGAGCAGATGCATCAGAAGAATCAAAAGCAGTGTTTATATGCAAAGACATAAAGGATTTCAGCGAAAAAGCAGATATTGTGCTGCAAAATCCTCCGTTTGGCACAAAAACAAGGCATGCTGACAGGGATTTTCTTCTGAAAGCTTTTGATGCTGCAAGGATTGTCTACAGCTTCCACAAAACATCCACAAAAGGCTTCATTGAAAAGATCTCCCAGGATGCGAATTTTAAGATTACACAGGTCTATGACTTTGAATTCCCTATAAAAATGAGCCAGCTTTTCCATAAGAAGCACATTCACAGGATAAAAGTGAGCTGCTGGAGAATGGAAAAGGTGGATTTGATGAATGTTAAGGTATAATTTACTAATCTATTGCTTTAATTTATCCATCAATTCTATTACTCTAAAATAACAATCTTTTTATATAGCCTTAAAATCCTCTAAAAAAGCGGTGATGATTAATATCTAACAGTATATATTGGTGTATATTATTAACGCAATAAAAGAGGGATAGCAATGGCAAGAAGAATCTGCATTATCAACCAAAAAGGCGGCGTCGCCAAGACAACAACAACAGTGAACCTGGGCATCGGCCTTGCGATGGAAGGCAAAAAAGTCCTTATAATCGATCTTGATCCCCAGGGAAACATAAGCTCATGCATAAATGCTGATTCAAAAAAGGATATGTTTGACCTTCTTATAGAGAATGCCGATCCCGGAGAATGCATTGTCCGCGTGAATGACAATCTTGATGTTATCAAAAGCAAGGAAACACTCACAAAAGCAGAATTTATCCTTATGGGCGAACAGGCAAGGGAGACTGTGCTGAGAAATAAATTATCCAGGATTCCCGGCTATGATTATATTCTTGTTGACTGCCCTCCGTCTTTGGGATTGTTAAACCAGAACGCAATGCTGTTTGCAAATGAAGCGATAATTCCTGTATCAACCGATATATTGGGCGTTGACGGCATGAAAAAGATGATCATGGCAATAGACAAGATAAATGAAGTGTTCGGGCACACGTGCACTGTCACAAAGATTGTTCCTACATTATATGATAAAAGGAACAAGGTCTGCAAACAGGCATTAAGCAAACTGCAGAGCGAATACTATGAACTGGTTTCTGATCCGATACACATGAATTCAAAATTAAAAGAAGCTCCTTCAGTAAAGCAGTCTATTTATGAGTATGCAAAAACATCCAGCGGAGCAAGGGATTATCATGCGCTTGTCAAGCATGTCATAAGAGATGAAGAGAAATATGCAAACCTTGACAGGAATCCGATGGCACCAAAGGCTTCCAACGGAAAGATAAGCATAAAGGAAGCGGTGATTTGAGTTCTATTCTTTTAGTTTATATTTTTTAAATTATAACGACATCTTTATATATTAGTTTAGATTAGTCTATCTTATGAAACTAACCATTGTATTGGAGCCACAGGAAGAAGGAGGATTTACTGTATTTGTGCCTTCTTTGCGTGGGTGTGTATCACAGGGAGAAACTAAAGAAGAAGCGATTAAAAATATTAAGGAAGCCATTGAACTTTATTTAGAGCCGGATACCAACGAGCTTATGGCGTATCAAGGTGAGCAGGTAAAAGTATTGGTATAAGGGCATTAAATAATGAAAATGCCTCTTATTTCTGGAATAAATGTTGTTAAGCGTTTGCAGAAAGCAGGATTTATTGCAGTAAGGCAAAAAGGGTCTTCATGTCAGGCTGGAAAAATTTGATGGTAATGAGACCATTAAAATCACGATACCGATGCATTCAGAGCTCAAAAAAGGCACGCTTAATAGAATAATCAAAGATGCGGGCTTGGATTTGGAAGAGTTTGAAAAGTTAAAATAAATTATTTCTGCCGATGATTTTAGTTACTTTTATAACATTATCCCCAACCTCAAACTTAACATCCAGGAACTTCTCTGTAACATAAATATTCGTTTTGGTATGATCGCTTATCGCGCTTGCCTTAAACTTCCCGCCGACAATGCCAAGCAGAGGGATTAGATTATCCGCAAGATGGGCATCAACAGGAGCATTGCTTTCTATCTCATGGATCAGTTTCTTTGCGCATTCCTCGCCCACAATCTCAGCCTTTTTTCCGCGTTCGCCGAGCACATCTGCTCCGGCTATAAGTGGGTAGGAAGAATCTGTTTCAAAACTTCCTTTATCATCCTCTAAACCAAACACAGCCCAATGTAATGCCGGATCCTGTGCTTAATGTTTCGCAGTATTCAGAGTCAATCTTTACAGGGATATCATATTTATTTAATCCTAGTTTTGCAGCTCTTGCCTGCCTTTCTGCAACTTCAGCTTTTTCAAGGTCTTTTGATGCATGGGAAACCCCTCTTATCTGAAGAAGCTTTCCCTGCGAGATCAGATCAAATTTTAACTTAGGATTGCCAATCTCCTCAAAATCAAACCTTGGCTTTATTTTTATGTCTACTTTCCCATTTCCTTTTGGATAATATCCCCGTCTTTCCATGTTTAACTCAATATCTGCATATCTTCTGAACTGCGGCAGGATGACTTCGCGCAGATAATCAATCTGTGGGCTCCATGCAACATCCGTTCCTCCGGTTATTTTTATTCTTGTTTCTTTTTTTGCAAAAATGCATGGCAGCAATAAAGACTGAAGAATTAAAGTTATTGAACCAGCTGTGCCGATATCAATGTTAAGTGTCTGGGGCTTTATTTCCCGCGGAATAAATATTATATTTGCTGAACCAAGCTCTGCATTTTCAACGCTTGCATTGCAGAGCTGCTGCATGGCCTTTATTCCGTAAAGATGCTGGTTCTTAAGCCCGGGCTCAGGCCTTCCGGATCTTATCTTATCAGCTTTGAACGGCTTTCCTGTCAATGCAGAAAGCGCTATTGCTGTCCTTATTATCTGTCCGCCGCCCTCCAGATAACTGCCGTCTATATTTATCATATTTTTATAAGCCTACTTTTTTCTTTTTATTTTGCTTTTATTTTTGCCGCTGTAGATTGATTTCAGGTTAGTCAGCATGTTTTTGAGGGAAAAAGTCTCTTTCATGAACTCATCATTGTCTTCTTCCAATGCTTTTTCATTAAGAAGCTCTTTATCCTCCTCTTTTAATCTCTCCACTCTTTTTTTAACATCTGTTTTTAATGCCATAACTCACCTCTTAACTTTTTTGCCTGGCTCTTTCTTCTTTTCTTTTTTCTGCATCAAGCCTTCCAAGGCTGTAAGTGTTCATATCTGTAAAACTCATGTATTTCACGAGCAACGGATGGACCTCTGCTATTTTCCTGTACATATCCTGCGCTATTGCCCTGTAATGCGCATGGCCCTGCTTTCCTGTCCTCAATTCAATAAGCCAGTATAATGACCTGAGATTTATCTTGTTGTACCATCTTATCTTATACGCCAGCGGAACAGCATACTGCGCTTCTTTCGGGAATTTTTTTGATATCTTATAATATGCATCTGCTGCTTTTTCCATCGCAAGCCTGAAGTCTTTTTCAAATCCCGCATCAATTATGTCTGCGGGAACAGCATATCCGTGCTCAGCTGTCAGATCCTGGCGTTCCTGGGTCAGTATCCTATGCCTCTGCA
>Ga0208375_1001464_pt1 | contig 26332 bp, 26 predicted proteins | sample RifOxyD1_FD_184038 | JGI IMG/M metagenome (GOLD analysis project Ga0208375, IMG submission 184038) | Soil microbial communities from Rifle, Colorado - Rifle Oxygen_injection D1 (SPAdes) | ecosystem: Environmental > Terrestrial > Deep subsurface > Rock core/Sediment | place: Rifle, Colorado...
GGCTGGCCGCGACGCAGCGCCCAGCAATGGTCGGGCTGCAGCAGGTCGTCGCTGGGGATGCGCTCGTCGCCGAAGCGGGCAGTGGTCTCGGCCAGGTTCTGCGAGGCGCGCAGGGTGTAGCAGCGGCCGCCGGTGTGGGGCTGCAGTTCGGCGATCACGTTGGCCGTCATCGCCATCGCCTCGTCCAGGTTCTGGCAGCTCTGCAGCAGGCCGGCGTACACGCCAAGGCTGCGGCGCTGCTCGGACAGGCGGTCGCGCAACACGACGGAGGATTCCAGGTCCCGCATGGCCTGGCGCGCCTCGCGCTCCAGCGATCGGCTGCGTCGGGTCTCCTGGAGCAGGCCCGACAGCAGCAGGCCCAGCAGGGCCAGCGGCAGCACGATACCGAGCACGACGAAGCCGATCAGCAGGTTGGCCCGCAGCAGGGTGTCGTTGCGTCGCGCGTCCAGCAATGCCCGCTCCGCCGAGCGCATCGTGGAGGCAAGCGATGCCAGCCGCGTTGATTCGCCTTGGCCGAGGCCCGCCATCGACGACAGGCGGGCCTGCTCGGCGCCCTGCCTGTTCTGTAGTTCGATCAGGGCGTCCAGCTCGGCCAGCCGCGCTTCGACGCTGGCGCGGAGCTCCTGCGCGCGCTGCAGCTGCGCCGGGTTGTCATGCGTGAGCGCTTCAAGCGTGGCGGCCTGGGATAGCGCGACCGGCACGGCGGCCAGGTACTCGGCCTGCTGCTCGGGGCGATCAGTCAGCCGGTAGCCCCGTGCGGTGGACTCCACCGTCCTCACGGCGTTCTCCACGTCGCCGATACCGGCAATCACCTGGTAGGAGTGCTCCACCCATTCCGCGCCGCGCGCAAATCCTCGGATGCCCCAGACGGTCGCCACGCCAACGGCCACCAGCAGGACGGCCGCGACCATGAAGGCGGCGAAACGCAGCGGTCGAGAGCGTGGCGTGGCGAGCGGCATGGCAGCCTCCATCCCGGTGTACGGGCGAGTCTACCCACCAGGCAACATGCGTGCCGAACCGCTGCGGCGCGTGGGAGAGGCGCGGACGCCGCAGCGGGTATGGGCGGCGAAAGCGGCATCGCCGGCCGCAAAACGAAAAACCCCGCATCGGCTCGAGGCCTTGCGGGGCTTGTGTACCACACGATCCGAAGAATGGTGGCCGGGGAGGGAATCGAACCCCCGACACGGGGATTTTCAATCCCCTGCTCTACCAACTGAGCTACCCGGCCACAACACGGCGGGCCGTGCGAGGAGCGGCATCATACGGACGGGTTGCGGGACTGGCAAGCCGCATCGGGCCTGAATGTCATAACCATGTGGCGATGCGGGTGGAGTGGACGGGCGCATCATGGGGCGGCAGCTTGGTCCCGGGCCGCATCGCGGCTTGTCACGTCGGGCGCGGAACGGGTCGCGCCATTGCGCGGAGAGCTGCGGCCTCGCCCGTCCATCAACACAATAGAGGAGGCATGCCATGGAACGTCCATCGCACGATCGATCGTCCATCCCCGTCATCGCACGGCTCGCCCTCACTGCGACGCTCACGGCTGCCGTGCTCGCCGGGTGCGCTACCGACGCGGGCCTGCGCGACGAGCAGCGCCTTGCGCTGTATCGACAGCACGCAGGCGGCCCGGTCGACAGCTTCCAGTACTTCGGGCGCCTCAATGGCTGGACGCCGCTGGGCGACCGCGCGCTGGCCGTGTGGACACGGCCCAGCCAGGCCTACCTGCTGGAATTGACCGGCAGTTGCATGGACCTTGAGTATGCCCACGCCATCACCGTGACCAACCAGTCCGGGCGGGTGCATGCGCGGTTCGACGACGTGCTGGTGCTGGGGTCCAACACCATGCGCATTCCCTGCCGGATCGAGCAGATCCGACCCGTGGATGGCGCCGCGCTGAAGCAGGCCGAGCGCGAGATGCGCCAGGCGGTGGAGACCGTGGAGCGCGATCAGGCGCCGGGGGGCACGTAACCGGCGGGCTGCTCGGCGTCGCCGCCGAACAGGTACTTCTCCATCTGTTCGGCCAGGAAAGTCCGGTGCTCAGGATTCATGGGCGAGAGGCGGTTCTCGTTGATCAGCATGGTCTGATGCGCCAGCCACTTCGCCCACGCGCCCTTGCCGATGTGCGCGAACACGCGCTGTCCTAGCGGGCCGGGCCAGGGCACGAAGTCCAGGCCTTCGGTCTCGCGCTTCTCGTATTCGCAATAGACGGTGCGGGGCATGTGCAGGTCCTGTGGCTTGGGGGTCAGCGGCGGGCGGTTTCGATCAGGCGTCGCACCGGGGCGGGAATGCCCAGCGTCGCCAGCTCGTCGTAGCGCAGCCAACGCAGTGCGTCATTGTCGCGCAGGCGTGCCGCAGGTTCGACGCCATTCCAGCGCCGTGGGTGCAACTGCAGGCGGTAGTGGCTGAATGTGTGGTCGATCGGGTCCAGCGCGGCGCCCTCGCTGCGTGCGCTACCGATATGCGCCGACCACCAGGCGTCCGCGTCTTGGGCATCGTCGAGCTGGGGCAACGACCACAGCGAGGCCCACACGCCCGTGGGCGGACGCCGCTGCAGCAGCACGCGGCCCTGCGCGTCTTCCAGCCACAGCACGTGTGCGCTGCGTTGCGGGAGCACCTTTGCCGGGCGCGGCGTCGGCAGCTCACCGGTGCGGCCTTCGATGCGTGCGACGCAGTCGGGCTGGAGTGGGCACAGCACGCAAGCCGGCTTCGCGCGCGTGCAGATCGTCGCGCCCAGGTCCATCTGCGCCTGTGTGTAGTCGGGCATGCGCGCGGGTGCCAGGACCGGGTGCGCGACGTGCCGCTCGGCCAGCGTCCACAGCTGGTTCTCGACGGCCGGCCTGCCGGGCCAGCCTTCGACGCCGTGGTAGCGCGCCAGCACCCGTTTGACGTTGCCGTCGAGGATTGCGCACGGCTCGCCCCACGCCTGCGACAGGATCGCCGCGGCGGTACTGCGGCCGATGCCGGGTAGCGCGGTGAGGGCGTCGAGGTCGCGTGGCAGTTCGCCACCGTGGTCCTCCACGCACCGGCAAGCAGCGGCGTGCAGGTTGCGGGCGCGGGCGTAGTACCCCAGCCCCGACCACAGCGCGAGCACGTCGTCGAGTGGCGCGGCGGCCAGTGCCGGCAGATCGGGCAGGGCGGCGACGAAGCGCTCGAAATAGCCGGTCGCCGTCTTCACCTGCGTCTGCTGCAGCATTATTTCCGACAGCCAGACCCGGTACGGCGTACGCGGGTGTTGCCAGGGTAGGTCGTGGCGGCCGTGGCCGTCGAACCAGGCCAGCAGGCGCCCGGCGAAATCGTCGTCGGCACTCACTGGATGTCGGCCGGCGACGGCTCGTCCTCGAACTCGACCACCACGCCGTGCAGCTGCGCACCGGCGATCTCGATGCGTCGGGCTTCCAGGCGGCCGCGCAACGGCGGCAAGGGGGTGTCTGTTTCGCGCACCTCCAGCCAGGCCAGCACGTCGGGCAGCCGGAAGCTGCCATCGAAGCGGGCACCGTCGCGTTCCAAACGCAGCCCGGCATCGCCCGACAGATCGGGCGCGTCCCGGTAGCGCAGGGCGATCGGGAGGGGTGAATCCGAGGACGCCAGCGGCTCGGGCAGCGCCGGCCATGACGTGGGCCAGTGCGCGAGCGTGCCGTCCAGTTGCAGGGCGAGCGCGTCATCCAGCGACAGGCGGCCACCGGCGTCCAGCTCCGGGATCAGCGTTTGCCCGTCGACTGCGACGCCCAGTGGGCTCAGCGTCAGTAGGCCCTCGCGGTAGCGGAGCCGGCCGGCGATGCCGAGCGCGAAGGCCTCGTCGACCTCGCCGCCGACGTAGCGCGCGTCTGCCGCGTAGCGCAGGCCGTCCAGGCCGAGCCCGTCGGCGCCGTCGTGCAGCCGCCCGCCGGCCGTTGCGGCCATCGGCAGCCGCCAGGTGTCGGCCTGCACCTCGATGCCGCCGGCCAGGCCGAGTCCGGTGCCGCGTGCCGGGCGCGTCAACGCGGCCTGCAGCGTGAATGGCACCGCCAGTCGGGCGGTGCGGTACCGGCCCGACACCGTCCCGGCCACGGCGCGGTCCGGATGGAAGGACGGCAAGTCGATGTCGACGCCATCGATCGACCAACTGCCGCCTTCAATGCGCCCGTCACTGACCCGCAGACCGTCGGTCAACGTGGGCAGGCGCGGTGGTGCCGGCGGGCGCGTCGCCTGCCATGCCTGGTACGCGGCCAGGTCGAACTGCGGCGCGTCCAGCTCCACCCGGCGCACCACCAGCTCGGCCCCGGCCGCGCGAAGGGTCGACCAGGGCAGCGACAGCAGGATGCGCTCGGCGCGCAGCAGCGGTGTCTCCGCCCCCGGCTGGCGCACCACGACATCGCGCAGCACCAGCGTGGGCTCGTTGCGCAGCCGGTACTCGCTGGCGCCTGCGGCGGTGATCTCAAGCCCCAGTGCCGCTTCCACGCGCGACAGCACCACTGTCGACACGCGCGCCGGCCGGGTGGCCCAGTACGAAAACGCCAGCAGAAGCGCGACCGCGGCCAGGGCCCAGGGCCAACGGCGGCGGCGCGCGGTAGCGGGGTCGGTCGAGGTGGAGGCGTCGCTCATCGAGGGAGGCGAAGCCGGACGGTCAGCGGCCGAGCGCGTCGGGCAGCAGGGCGTCCACGAATGCCTGCGCATCGAATACCCGCAGGTCCTCGGGCCGCTCGCCGATACCGGCGAACCGGATCGGGATGCCGAACTCGCGGGCCAGCGCGAACACCACGCCGCCCTTGGCGGTGCCGTCCAGCTTGGTCACCACCAGGCCGGTCACGCCGACGGCGGCGTGGAACTGCCGCAACTGGCTGAGGGCGTTCTGGCCGGTCGTGCCGTCGATGACCATCAGCACCTCGTGCGGGGCCGACGCATCGAGCTTCTGGATCACGCGCTTGATCTTGCCCAGTTCGGCCATCAGGCCCTGCTGGGTGTGCAGCCGGCCGGCGGTGTCGGCGATCAGCACCTGGGTGCCGCGGGCCTTGGCCGCCTGCAGCGCATCGAAGGCGACCGACGCCGCATCGGCGTTCTGCCCCTGTGCGACGACCGGGACGCCGTTGCGCTCGCCCCATGCCTGCAGCTGCGCAACCGCGGCGGCGCGGAAGGTGTCCCCGGCGGCCAGCATCAGCGGCCGGCCCTCGTCCTTGAAGCGGCGCGCCAGCTTGCCGATGGTGGTGGTCTTGCCGACGCCGTTGACGCCCACGGTCAGCAGCACGAAGGGCCTGGCGGCCTGGTCGATTACCAGCGGGCGCGCAACGGGCGCCAGCAATGCGACGAGGTCCGCGCGCAGCGCATCGAGCAGGGCGCCGGCGTCGGCGAACTCGCGCGCCTTCATGCGCTTGCGCAGGCCCTCGACCAGCTCGGTGGTCGCCGATACGCCGACGTCGGCGGTGATCAGTGCGGTCTCGATCTCGTCGAGCAGGTCGTCGTCCAGGCGCGGATTGCGCGAGAACAGGCCGCCGAAGCTGCGCGCGAAGGCGCTGCCGCGCAGCTTGTCGCGCCAGCCGGCCTTACCGGGTGCGGCAGGCGCGGGTTCGGTTGGTGCGGGTTCGACTGCGGGTTCGGCGGTCGCCGGACGTTCGGCCACAGGCTCCGGCGCGCCGTCCTCCATGGCCGCAGCGATGATTTCCGCAGGTACGGGCGCCGGCTCGATCGGGCGGTGCGCGGATGCGTCCTGCGATGCGGGTGCGGCCGCGGCAGGCGCCACGGCCGGCTCATTGGCATCGGCCGGCGGCAACTCTTCGGACGGTGCCTCGCGCCGCGACTCCGGGAACGCGGCCGCCAGTTCCTCGATGTTGTACTTGCGCTCGGAAGCGGGCGTTTCGGGCTTCTTGCGGCGGAAAAAACTGACCATCGAGCGGGGCTGTCTGCGGATGCGCGAGAATGCCCACATGCTAGCACCCGCCCCCCGCCAAGCCCGATGAACAAAGCCTCTCGCAGCAGGCATGCACGTAGCCCCGCAGCCAACGACCGGGCCCCGGGCGCCGTGCGCATCATCGCCGGCCGCTGGCGGGGCACGCGCCTGCAGGTGCCGGACCTCGCCGGCCTGCGCCCCACCAGCGACCGGGTGCGCGAGACGCTGTTCAACTGGTTGCAGCCGGTGCTGCCGGGGGGGCACGTCGTGGACTTGTTCGCCGGGAGTGGGGCTCTGGGACTGGAAGCGCTGTCGCGTGGCGCCGCCAGCGCCGTGCTGGTCGAGCGCGATCGCGTACTGGCCGATGCGCTGGCCGCCACCTTGGCGCGCCTTCCCGGTGGCGAGGCCGGCCGAGCCGTCAATGCCGACGCGCTGGCTTGGCTGGCCCGGCAGGCCGATGCGCAGTGGGACGTGGCCTTCGTCGATCCACCGTTCGCGGGTGACCTGTGGCAATCGGCGCTGCGGGCCCTGTCACCGCGCATGAAGCCCGATGCGTGGCTGTATGTGGAGTCGCCGGCCGACCTTACCCCGGCATTGCCCGATGGCTGGCGCCTGCACCGCGAGGGCCGCACGCGCGAGGTACGGCATGCGCTGTACCGGCGTGTCGCGCAACCCGCTGATACACTCCCGGCCGACGTCGACGGGGCCGTCCCGGCCGGCGGTTGACCGACTTCCCGCCCGCCCCGGGCCGCTCGCCCGACAACCGGTTCAAGCCTTCCGAATGACCGTGGCCCGTACCCGCATCGCCGTATACCCGGGCACCTTCGACCCGATCACCAACGGCCACATCGACCTGGTCGACCGCGCCGCGCCGCTGTTCGAGCGCCTGATCATCGGCGTTGCCGAGAGCCCGGGCAAAGGTCCGGCGCTGCCGTTGGAGCTGCGGGTACAGCTCGCGCGCGACGCCGTCGCCCACCACGCCCACGTCGAAGTGCGCGGGTTCGACTGCCTGCTGGCGCATTTCGTGGACCAGGTCGGTGCCGGCGTGCTGCTGCGCGGCCTGCGCGCGGTCTCGGACTTCGAGTACGAGTTCCAGCTGGCCAGCATGAACCGCCACCTGATCCCGGAGGTGGAGACGCTGTTCCTCACGCCGGCCGAGCAGTACGGCTTCATTTCCTCTTCGCTGGTACGCGAGATCGCGCGCCTCGGCGGCGACGTTTCCGGCTTCGTGCCGCCAGCCGTGGCCGACGCGTTGCAGGCCGAGTGGAAGCGCACCCGCGAATGAACGTCCATCCACGCACCACGAACCACCACGTTCCACAAACCAAACGGGGATCCCGATGAACACCACCACCCGCATGCTGCTGGTCGCCTGCCTGTCGCTGCCGATGCTGGCCGCCTGCCAGAAAGACGCCGAAGAAACCGCCGTGGTCGAGCAGGCGCCGCTCACCGTGCCTGGCGACAACAACGACGACGCCTGGGGCGAATACCTGATGGAAGTCGTCCGCCGCAACATGGACGACGTCGTCTCCAGCCCGTACCTGTACTACCTGCCGGCCGAAGATGCCGAGGACTTCCAGGGCTTCTACGACCGCCAGTTGGAGAAGGCCCAGAGCGACGTGTCCCGCGGCATCACCGAGGGCAACATGCTGGCCTACGGCTCGCCGGCATCGGGCCGCATGGCCGACATGATCGTGTCCACCTTCGAAGGCGTCGACCCGGGTTCCATGAAGGGCGTCAAGGTGCTCTTCATCGGCAACGCCGCTGACAGCGCCCGCGTCGAAGCCGCCGTCGCCCCGTCCGGCGTCAACTACAAGTTCGTCGAAGCCAAGTGACGCCTTGGCGCGTGGCCGCCTAGCGGCCACGCCTTTGCCAAGGCGTCATCCCGGCGAAAGCAGGGATCCATCGCCGGTAGTGCCGCGCCGCCTAGCGGCCACGCCTTGCCAGGGCGTCATCCTTGCGAAAGCAGGGATCCATCGCCGGTAGTACCGCGCCGCAAAGCGGCCACGCCTTTGCCGGTGCGTCATCCCTGCGAAAGCAGGGATCCAAGGCCAGGACGCCCGGATGGCCGCAAAGCGGCCATGTCTTTGCCAGAGAGTCACCCCACGAAAGCAGGGATCCATCGACCAGGTTGCCGCGCGGCTGCACTGCGTCCACGCCTGCCGGCCGGCCACCCCTGCGAAAGCAGGGATCCAGTTGAATGACGGACATGGCCGCGAATGCGGCCATGTTCTTCATTACCGCATTGGAGTCAGAGGCTTGGGCGAGCCGACCGGAATCCGGACTCCGCATCGGGCCCACGCGCCGTACCGTTCCACCCGCCACGCTTGATCACTGGCCTCGCCCCTCCTACGGTGTCCCCATGTCGCTGAAGATCAACGAGCTGTGCGTCAACTGCGACGTCTGCGAGCCGGCCTGCCCCAACCAGGCCATTTCGCAGGGCGAGGTGATCTACGTGATCGACCCGGCGCGGTGCACCGAGTGCGTCGGCCACTACGACGAGCCGCAATGTGTCGTCGTCTGCCCGGTCGAGTGCATCGATCCCGACCCGGACCACCCCGAGGATCAGGGTCAGCTGCTCGCCAAGCTGGCCCGCCTGCAGGCGGCGTCCTGATCAACACCCCCGAATCGTCGGCCCATCGCCGGGTCTTCCACGGAGAACTGCTGCATGCGTGATGCATTGCGAACCCTCGCGCTGGCCACCGTGCTGTTCATCGGCGCGCCTGCGCTGCATGCGGAGGACCTGCCGCGTGCAGCGCAGGCGCGCCAGGCACCTGTCGCCGACACGCCGCCCGGCACCGCCATCGCCAGCGCCCACTCGCTGGCGACGCAGGCCGGGTTCGAGGCCATCGACGCAGGCGGCAATGCGTTCGATGCGGCCGTGGCGGTTTCAGCCGCGCTGGCGGTAGTGGAGCCGATCAGCTCCGGCCTTGGCGGCGGCGGCTTCTTCCTGCTGCACGACGCGGACACCGGCCGCGATGTCTTCATCGATGCCCGCGAGACCGCACCGGCTGCCAGCGCCGGAGAGGGCGTGTACCTCGACGCGGACGGGAAACTCGACCGCGACCGCGCCACCAACGGGCCGTGGGCCGCCGGCATTCCGGGCCTGCCGGCCGCGCTGGTGCACATCGCACAGGAGTACGGCCGCCTGCCGTTGCAGCGCGCCCTGGCCCCGGCCATCCGCCTGGCGCGCGATGGCTTTCCCGTCTACGAGCGGCTGGAACGCGGCTACCGGGCGCGCGCCAAGGTGATGGAGCGCTACGCCGGCACCCGCGCCGTGTACCTGGCCGACGGCGACCCGCCCGAGGTGGGCGAGACACTGAAGCAGCCCGAGCTGGCGCGCACGCTGGAATCGATCGCGCGCGACGGCTTCGACGGCTTCTATCGCGGCGAAATCGCACAGCGCCTGCTGGCCGGCGTCGAAGCCGAAGGCGGGCAATGGACGGCCGAGGAATTGGCCGGTTACCGCGTGCGCGAGCGCGAGCCGCTGCAGTTCGACTACAACGGCTGGCAGGTCGTCACCGCGCCGCCGCCGTCGTCCGGTGGCGTGGCGCTGGCGCAGATGCTGCAGATCCTGTCGGCGTGGGACCTGGACACGTTGCCAGAGGCGCAGCGCGTCCACCTCACGGTCGAGGCGATGCGCCGCGCCTACCGCGACCGCACCTTCTACTTGGGCGATCCCGATTTCGTGGACATGCCGCTCGCGCTGTTGACCGACCGGGACTACGCCGCCGGCCTGCGGGCGACCATCCACCCCGACAAGGCCACGCCCAGCGACCTGCTGTCGGGCCAGCCCACGCCGCTGGAGGACGAGGAGACCACGCACTTCTCCATCATCGACGCCGAGGGCAACCGTGTTGCGGTCACGCAGACGGTCAACCTGCTGTTCGGCTCGGGGCTGGTGCCGCCGGGCACGGGCGTGCTGCTCAACAACGAGATGGACGATTTCGCCCTCAAGCCCGGCACGCCCAACGCATTCGGTGTGATGGGCTTCGATGCCAACGCGGTGGAGCCGGGCAAGCGCATGCTCAGTTCGATGACGCCCAGCTTCATGGTGTCGGACGACCAGGTCGCCGTGCTCGGCACGCCGGGCGGCAGCCGGATCATCACCATGGTGTTGCTGGGCGTGCTCGGCTACGCGGACGGACTGGACGCGGCCAACGTGGCGGCACTGCCGCGCTACCACCACCAGTGGATGCCCGATGAGATCTCCGCCGAAACCGGCGCGCTGTCGCTGGACGTGGCCGCGGCGCTGGAGGCGATGGGTCACACCGTCAAGCGGCCCCCGGACGAGGTCACCGGCGGCGCGTCCAGCCACACCTGGGGCAACCTGCAGACGGTGTCGTGGGATCGCGTCGAAAACACGCTCGAGGCCGCCAGCGACCCGCGCAACCCGGTGGGCGAGGCCCGCGTGCGTCGCGCGGAGTAGAGTCGGTACCGATCCGGTGGGAAGCGGCCGCTGCGCGTCAACGACGCGCTAATGCCGTCCGCAGTACCGTATCGCCCCCAGCCAACAAATCGATACCTCAGGAGCCGGCCGTGAAACTCTGGTCGTTGATGGGCAATTCGCAGAAGCTCGATGGCGGCGCCATGTTCGGCAATGCGCCTCGCGCGCTGTGGGGACGCTGGGCCGCGCCGGACGACGAGAACCGCATCGACTTGGCCTGCCGCGCGCTGCTGGCCACGCCGCTCAACGGAAAAACGGTTCTGTTCGAGGCCGGCATCGGCGCGTTCTTCGACCCGAAGCTGCGCGAGCGCTACGGCGTGGTCGAGGAGCGGCACGTATTGCTGGAATCGTTGGCGGCCGCCGGCTTCAAGCCCTCGGACATCGATGTCGTGGTGCTCTCGCACCTGCATTTCGACCACGCCGGGGGCCTGCTGCAGCCATACGAAGAAGGTCAGCCGCCGAAGCTGGCCTTCCCCGACGCGACCTATGTCGTCAGTCGCGAGCACTGGGAACGCGCCACGCAGCCGCACCCGCGCGACCGCGCCAGCTTCATTCCCGAATTGCCTGCATTGCTGGAAGCCACCGGCCGGCTGGAGTTGGTCGACGGCCCGCATTCGAAAACGCTGGGCGACGCCGTGCGCTTCCACTTCAGCCACGGCCACACGCCGGGGCTGATGCTGGCGGAGATCGTCGGCCCCGAACGCGTCGACGGACAGCCGCATGGTGGCGTCGTGTTCTGCGCCGACCTGATTCCGGGCCGTCCGTGGGTGCACGTGCCGATCACCATGGGCTACGACCGCAACGCCGAGCTGCTGATCGACGAGAAGCAGGCATTCCTCGCCGACATGCAGGCGCGCAACGTCCATCTGTTCTTCACCCATGACCCCGGCTGCGCGCTGGCGCAGGTCACGCGCGACGAACGTGGCCGCTACGGCACCACGCACGAAGTGGCCGAACTGCACGCGCGGGCGCTGGCTGCATGAGGTTCAAGCGCGCTTGGCGCGCGGCGGGATTTGCGTGGGCATTCGGCACGGCCGCGTGCATGGGCGTGGCGATCGCTGCGCCGACGGCACCTTCGGTGCCGCCGTTGCCCGACGATGCCATTCCGAGCCCGGGTGCCGTGCTGGTGGACGCCGACTTCGGCGTGTCCACGCGCGAGTTCGGCCTGGACCGGCAGGTGCAGATGTACCAGTGGCGCCGCAGCGGCGATCAACTTGAACGCGTGTGGAGCGCGGGTCGCATCGAGTCGGCCGACTTCGGTGCAGAGCACCAGAACCCGGCGTTGCCGATCGACAGCCAGCGCTGGTGGGCGAGCGATGCGACGCTCGACGGGCATCCCATCGACGAAGCCGTGCTGCAGGGGCTGGGTGAGTGGCGTCCGTTCCGCCCGGCCTTCAGCGAACTGCCTTTGAACATGGCGGCCACCTTCCAGCCCGAGGGCGACGGTCTGGGTAGCGCCGAGAACCCGCTGGCGCCCGTCGTCGGCGATCTACGCATTACCTGGCGCGAACTGCACCTGCCGCCACTGACGGGCCGGTTGGAGCTGCGCGATGGCCGTTGGCAGCTGTCGCCACGCACTGCCGCGGCGGCGCTCAATGCTGCCCCGTTGCCGCCGGTGGTGGACGAACGGCCGGCAGTACTCGACACCGCTGCGGATGTCGTCGCTCCACCCTCCGGCACAGGCAGCCGCTGGTGGTGGGTGCTCGGCATTGCGGCGGTGGCCGCCGCACTGGCCGTCGGTGTGGCGATACGGCGTCGCGGCTGAGCGGTGGCGCTACCGCGGCTGCAACGGCCGCCGTGCAATGCGTCGGGATCAGCCGTGCCGGGTCCCGAAGATCTTGTCGCCCGCATCGCCCAGGCCGGGCAGGATGTACCCCACCTCGTTGAGCCGCTCGTCGATGGACGCGGTGTAGACCTCCACGTCCGGATGCCGGGCTTCCAGTGCGCGCAGTCCCTCGGGCGCGGCCACCAGGAACAAGCCCTTGATGCGCGCGCAGCCGGCGGCCTTCAGCAGGTCGACCGTCGCCACCAGGCTGCCGCCGGTGGCCAGCATCGGGTCCAGGATGATCGCCGTGCGCTCGTCCATGCGGCCAGTGAGCTTCTCGTAGTAGCCGACGGGCTGCAGCGTCTGCTCGTCGCGCTGCAGGCCCACCACGCCGACCTTCGCCGCCGGGATCAGTTCCAGCACGCCGGGCAGCATGCCCAGCCCGGCGCGCAGGATCGGCACCAGCGTGACCTTCGCGCCCTTTATGCGACGGGTTTCGACCGGCCCGGCCCAGCCCTCCACCGTCACCGGCTCGGTCTCCATGTCGGCCGTCGCCTCGTAGGTGAGCAGCATCGCCACCTCCGACGCCAGCTCGCGGAAACTCTTGGTGCTGTTGTCGGCGCGACGCATCAGGCCGAGCTTGTGCTGCACCAGCGGATGTAGGACTTCTCTGATTTTCATGTAGGAATTCCGGAAGGAGGCAGGTAGGGCGCGGTGCGAAAACCAGCGCCCTCATTGTGTCGCAAGGTTCCGGCGGCTTTCACGCCCGGTTGACCGGTACTGCGGGTGTCCGTAGCGTGCGCGCCCTTGCAAACCCGTCACCAAGGAAAGGTGAGCCGATGAACCGCGCAAGGATGCCGCGCGCCCTCCTCTTCGTACCTGTGTCTGCCGCGATGATGCTCGCAGGTTGTGCTGCGCGTTCGGCGCCGGACTTCAAGGGGACGTGGCAACCGGTCAACCGGTATTCCGAGCAGACGCAGGCCATTCCCCTGCGCAGCCAGTACCGCTTCCAGCCCTCGCCCATGGACGGGACGCTGCGGCGCATGTTGTCGCGCTGGGCACGCGATGCGGGCGTGGGCCTGTCGTATCGGCACCACTCGGACTTCACCCTCCACCTCCCGGTGGAAACGCTGTCGACCACCGATCTCGGTGATGCGGCCACGCAGCTGAGCCAGCTGTACGCCGCCCAGGGGATCGTCGTGGCGGTCGAGGAGGGTGGTCTGGTCGTGCGTTCCAGTGCCCTGCCACCGGCCGACCTCGAAGGTGGCGGTAGCGAAGCGCCCGAGGTGGCCTCGCCCTGACGGCGATATTCGCCGCGCTTCGTTTCCCACCCCGGTTTTCACCAAGAACGGCCCGCGCTGGCGGGCAGCAACGGATTGCACGCATGTCAGGCAAGCAGGTCAGTACCCCCGCCGTCGACGCCGCTGTCGGCCGCGCGGTGAACTACGAACTCTCCATCGCCGACCTCGCCCGCAGGAGCGAGCGCCGTGCGTGGATGGTCGCGTTCGCCGCGGTCACGATGGCCGTGCTGCTGGCCGCCGGCTGCTTCGCGCTGCTTCCGCTGAAGGAGAAGGTGCCGTTCCTGGTGATGGCCGATGCGCACACCGGCAACGCGGCCGTGGCTCGAGTGGACAGCGATTTCGGGCAGCGTTGGGTGACCGCGAGTGAAGCGGTCAACCGCAGCCACGTCGCGCGCTTCGTCACGATGCGCGAGGCCTTCGACGATGCATTGATGCAGCTGCGGGACTGGCGTGCGGTGCACAGCATGTCGTCCCCGCAGGTGGCCGCTGCGTTCAGTGCATTGCACTCGCCACGCAACCCGGACCGGCCGTTCTCGATCTACGGGCGCGGAAAGGCGGTGCGGGTTCGCATCCTCAGCATCGTGTTCATGGGCGGTGGGGTCGACACGCCGCCCGAGGGTGCCACCGTGCGCTTCCAGCGCAGCGTCTACGACAAGGGCAGCGGCGTGACCGAGCCCCTCGACAGCAAGATCGCCACGCTCGGCTTCACCTACAAGCCCGGCCTGAAGATGGACGAGCAGGACCGGATCGAGAATCCGCTCGGATTCCAGGTGACCAGCTACCGCGTCGACAGCGACTACGCCGCGATGCCACCGCTGGAGCGGCCTCGGGGCCATCCGGAGGCGTTGGTGCCGACGGAGGATCCGAATGGTGTGCCCGTCGTGGAGGAGGCGGATGTGGCCGGTGACGCGAACCCGGCCGTGACGACGACAGGCGAACAGGGGGCTGCCGAATGAGCCGTTACCTGCAAACCGCTGCCCTGATGCTGGTCGTCGCGATGGCGGGGTGCCTGCCGCGACCCGCGCAGGCCCAGTCCATCGACGAATACGAGTACGTTCCGGACCGGATCTACCCGGTGCGCACGGGCCTGGGGATCACCACGCAGATCGAGCTCAGCGCGGACGAAGAGATCCTCGACTACAGCAGTGGCTTCAGCAGTGGCTGGGACCTGGTGCGGCGTGGGCACGTGTTCTATCTGAAGCCACGGAACGTCGACGTTGACACCAACCTGATGGTGCGCACGAAGGCACACGCTTACATCTTCGAGCTCAAGGTGGTCGCCACCGACTGGACCGAGCTCGAACAGGCCAAGCGTGCCGGCGTGCAGTACCGGATCAGGTTCCGCTATCCCCCAGATACGCGCTTCAGCGCAAGCGTGGCCGCGACGGACATGTCGCCCGAGCTGGATACCGGCCTGGACAAGGATCGCAACTACCACTTCGGCTACGACTATTCGACGCGGAGCGACGATGCGTGGCTGGTGCCGGCCAACGTCTACGACGACGGGCGCTTCACCTACATCCGCATGAACCCCTCGGCGCGGCTGCCGACCGGCAACTTCCCGGCCGTATTCGGTCGCGAGGACGCGGATGGCGAGGACTTCGTGGTGAACACCACCGTCGAGGCGAGCACGCTCGTGGTCCACGGCACCTATCCCTACCTGGTAATCCGCCATGGCAGGAACGTGGTCGGGTTGAGGAGGCGATTCCCATGAGCAACGACGCACCCGCCCACGCGCACGAGCCGGCACCCGATGCACAGTCCCGGCATGGCGCAACCGCCAACCCGTACTACGCGGGCGAGGCGTCCACGCCCGACCTGGATGCTGGCGCTCCCGTGCTCAGGAGCAGCGACGTGCAGCGCCTCAACCGCAAGGCGCTGTTGTTCCTCGCAGGTATCGTGTTTGCCCTGCTGGCGGCGGCGTTCTGGTTACTCGGCAATGCAGGCGACGATGCATCGTCGCAGCCTCGCCAGCGGCAGGAGGCGGTGGTCATTCCGGCGTTGCCGGATGCGCCGCCGTTGCCACAACCGGCACCCGCGGCGGTCGCGCCGGTCGCACTGGTGGAACCCCCGCCGGAACTGCCACCGCTGCCGCCTGCAGGGGAGCCCTTCGGCACGGGGTATGGCGCCGAGACGCCCGCGAGGGCCCTGACGCTGCTGGAGCGACGGATGCGCGATGGCGGGGATCCGGCTGCGGTCGAATCCTCACCGGCAGGTCCCTGGGCCGGCATGCTGCCGCCGGGGACCGTCCCGACGGCCGCCACGGCGGACACGCAGGCGACCGATGCCGCCTCCGCCAGCGCCGCGCGCCCCATCCGCCGGCCCGACACACTGCTCGTGCGCGGCACCTACATCCGTTGCGTGCTGGAGACCCGGATCGTGACGGATGTTGCCGGCTTCACCTCCTGCATCGTCACCGAGCCGGTGTACTCCATCAACGGCCGTCGCCTGTTGATTCCCAAGGGGTCCAAGGTGCTGGGTCGCTACAGCACCCGGCCGACCGGCCCACGGGTCGAAGTGGTGTGGGACCGGATCACGACGCCTACTGGCCTGGACGTTGCCATGTCCAGCCCAGGCGTGGACAACCTCGGCTCGGCCGGACATTCCGGGCATTACAGCGCCCACTGGGGCCAACGCATCGCGTCGGCCCTCCTCATCAGCCTGATCAGCGACGCCTTCAAGTACGCAGCCGCGGAAGAGGGTCCGCGTTCGTCGGAGATCGGCGCCGGTGGCGTGGTCGTGCAGTCGCCGTACGAGAGCACCACGGCGCGCACCATGGAACGGCTGGCCAACCAGGCGCTGGAAACCAGCCGGCCGCCGACCGTCACCATCCATCAGGGCACGGTGGTGAACGTCTATGTCGCCCGGGATGTCGACTTCTCCGGCGTGGTGGCGGCATTCCAATGACGCCCCAGGCCGCCACCGCGATCCGCACGCCCGAAGCATCGGTCAGCCCGTTGTCGGGTGGCTTCCTCGACTACCAGTACGACGTGCTGGGCATCGGGCCTTACTTCGCCATGCCGGGTGTCACCGAGATTTGCATCAACCGACCCGGCGAGCTGTATCTGGAAACCCGCGAGGGCTGGCAGCGGGTGGACGTACCGTCGCTGACGTTCGATCGCGCGCGGCAGTTCTGCACGGCGGTGGTCAACGAAAGCAACACCGGCCAGCGCATTACCGATGCCGACCCTGTGGTTTCCTTGACCTTTCCAACGGGCCAGCGCGCCCAGTTCGTGATCCCGCCTGCGTGCGAGGCCGGCAACGTGTCGATCACGATCCGGCTGCCATCGCGCGACAGCCGGACGCTGCAGGACTACCGGGCCGACGGATTCTTCGACCGGATCCTGGAGCAGGGACGGGTGCTGGACGACCACGACCGCGAGCTGCTGGAGCTGCGCAACGCGCGTGACTACGCAACGTTCTTCAGGCAGGCCGTGCTGTACCGCAAGAACATCGTCGTCGCCGGCGCCACGGGAAGCGGCAAGACCACCTTCATGAAGGCGCTGGTCAACCACATTCCCGCGCACGAGCGGCTGGTCACCATCGAGGACGCTCGCGAGCTGTTCATCAGCCAGCCCAACGCCGTCCACCTGCTGTATTCGAAGGGCGGGCAGAGCGCCAGCAACGTCACTGCCAAGAGCTGCATGGAGGCGTGCCTGCGGATGAAGCCGGACCGCATCATCCTCGCCGAGCTGCGCGGTGATGAGGCGTTCTATTTCATCCGCAACTGCGCGTCGGGGCACCCGGGATCGATCACGAGCTGCCACGCGGGCAGCACGGCCCAGACCTGGGACCAGCTCGCGCTGATGGTGAAGGCCTCGGCCGAAGGCAGTGGGCTGGAGTTCGACGTCATCCGCCGCCTGCTGATGTCGACCATCGACATCCTCGTCCACATCAAGGCGCACGCCGGGCGGCGCTACATCACCGGCATCGATTTCGACCCGGAGCGGCATCTCGACGGATGACGCAGGGATGCGCATGGCGGGCGCAGGGGTGATGCATGCAGGACACACGGAAGGGTGCCGCCCGGACAGGACGGACAGCTACAGGGAGAAGACCGGTGTTGCCAGGAATCGAACAGTTCGGATGCGGTGAGCTCGCAGTGCCCATCGCGGTGATGCAGCGCGTGGTGGCGGTGGAGTCGTCGTACAACCCGTTCGCCATCGGCGTGGTGGGCGGGCGGCTGGCGCGTCAGCCGCGCAGCCTTGACGAGGCCGTGGCCACCGCACGCATGCTCGAGGCGAAGGGCCGCAACTTCTCGGTCGGCCTTGCGCAGGTCAACCGGCACAACCTGGAAGCGCAGGGTCTGGCCGGGTACGCGCAGGCGTTCAGCGCCTGCAGCAACCTCGCAGCCGGTGCACGCATCCTCGCCGACTGCCGCCAACGCGCACGGGGCGACTGGAACAAGGCGTTCAGTTGCTACTACTCGGGCAACTTCGTGACCGGCTTCCGGCACGGATACGTACAGAAGATCCACGCGTCCATGCGCGCCGCGGATGACAGGCAGGTGGAAGAGGGCGCCCCTGTCATTCCGCTGGCACGAACGCAGGATGCCGCCAGCCGGCGCTCGACAGCGGTTCACCGCACGGCTCCGGTCGCGGCGGCCCCCGGTTCCTCCGGCCAGGCGATGGGTCGACCGGCTCCATCCCTATCGGAGCCGGTGGCATGGCCGGCGGAGCCCAGCACCGCCCCGCAGGCCATGGCAGTAGCCACCGTTACCAACCCCGTGCCTCCGGTCGCGGGGATCGCCCCACTGTCGGCAGGCGCGCCCGACGCCGCCGACGCCGCGTTCGTCTTCTGAAACCCGGGGTGGGCACTGCCTGCCTCGTCCGCTCCAACACCACTACCAAGGGGAATCGATCCATGAATGCATCCAGTCGCAACACCCACCGCTCCGCACGTCGCATCGACCTGCGCCATCTCGCTGCCATTGGCGGCTCGCTCTACGCCACGGCCGGCGCTGCGCTGGCTCAGGCGGGCAGCTACGGCGGGACCGACACCAAGGTCACCAGCTTCCTCAACAACATCAATGGCCTGCTCAACCTGGCGTCAATCGCAGTGGTCACGATCGCCATCATTTTCGCCGGCTATCAGATCGCGTTCGCCCACAAGCGCATTTCGGACGTGGCACCGATCCTGATCGGTGGCCTGCTCATCGGTGCGGCGGCCCAGATCGCCAAGATGCTGATCGGCGACCCCGATGCACCCGTGGCGATGCTGCACCTGCTGCCGATGGCGATCGCCTGAGGCCGGACCCGGGGCCATGCAGAAGAACGTGCTCTTTCGTGGGTGCACCCGCCCGGCGATGTTCATGGGCGTGCCGTACGTGCCCTTCTTCATCGGTGCGGGCGGGTGCCTGCTGCTGGCGATGTACATCAACCTGCTGCTCCTGCTGCTGATGCCGTGCGTGATCTTCGTAATGCGCCAGATGGCGCGCCGCGACGAGATGATCTTCCGGTTGCTCGGGCTGCACTGGATGCATCGGCTGCGGGTGCGCAATGCCCGGCAGCACGAGGGGCTCTGGGTGTTCTCGCCACACGGCCACCGGTCGCCCGCGGGCGATCGGATTCCCCGATGACAGGCGCGCAAGGTTGCCGGCACCTCGGTGCCGGCCTGGCCCCGGCCTGGTGTCGCAGTGCCGTCCCCGTTTCTCCGCACAGTTACCGGTAGCCCGTGACCATGTTCAACCCTGATACCCCGATCAGCGAGTTCGTCCCGCTGTCCACCCATGTATCGCCGACGGTGATGAAGACCACCGGTGGCGACTACCTGCTGGCGTGGCGGTTGGGTGGCCTGCCGTTCGTTGGTCGCGAGCAGTGGGAGATCGAGCACCGCCACAACACCTTCAACCGGATGCTGCAGACGCTGCGTGCACCTGATTTCGTCAACGTGGCGTTCTGGGTCCACGACGTCCGCCGGCGTGGCCGGATCAGGGGCGGTGGACAGTTCGGCCAGTCGTTCAACCAGCAGCTGTCGGACGCGTACTTCGACTCGCTGTCGTCCCAGAAGGTCATGCAGAACGAGTTGTACCTGACCATGCTGTACCGGCCGATCGTGTCCGGCAAGCGCTTCGTGGAGAAGTCCGCCGACCCCGTCCGGCTGCAGTCCGAACAGGACCAGGCCATCGCCAAGGTGCTCGAGCTGGCCGGCAACGTCGAAGCCGTCCTTAAGGACTACGCGCCCAATCGCCTGGGCATGTACGAAGCCCCCAACGGCGTTGTGTTCTCCGAGGTGCTGGAGTTCTACGGCTACCTGCTCAACCGCGTGGACGAACCCGTACCGGTACTGCAGGCGCCGGTCGCCGGCTACCTGCCCGTCAGCCGGCACATGTTCTCGGCCAAGACCGGCGACTTCGTCATACGCACGCCCGACGGCCGCAACCATTTCGGTGCGATGCTCAACATCAAGGAGTACTCGGACGCTACGTATCCGGGCATCCTCAATGGGCTGAAGTACCTGGACCTCGAGTACGTCATCACGCACTCCTTCAGCCCGGTCGGGCGCCAGGATGCGCTCAAGGTACTGGATCGCACCAAGGGCATGATGATCTCCTCCGGCGACAAGGCCGTCAGCCAGATCGTCGAGCTGGACCACGCGATGGACCAGCTGGCCTCGGGCAACTTCGTCCTCGGCGAATACCATCTCAGCCTCGCCCTGTACGCCGAGCAGCAGGACCGGCTGGCTCACCACATCGCCACCGCCCGGGCTGAGCTGTCCAACGCCGGGTTCGTATCCGCACGCGAGGACCTTGCCGTGGCGGCGGCGTTCTACGCGCAGCTGCCAGGCAACTGGAAGTACCGGACGCGGCTCGCCAACGTCAGCTCGCTGAACTTCCTGGGGTTGTCGCCGCTGCACAACTTCGCGACCGGCAAGAAGGCCGGCAATCCGTGGGGCGGGTGCGTGACGGTCCTGCAGACCACCAACGGCCAGCCGTACTACTTCAACTTCCACGCCACGCACCCGACCGAGGACTCGGTCGGTGAGAAGGCCATCGCCAACACGATGGTCATTGGCAAGTCCGGCACCGGCAAGACGGCGCTGATCAACTTCCTGCTCAGCCAGGTGCAGAAGCTTGAGCCGGCGCCGACGGTGTTCTTTTTCGACAAGGACCGGGGTGCGGAGATCTTCGTCCGTGCCTGCGGTGGCAACTACATGGCGCTGGACAACGGCCAGCCGACCGGCTTCAACCCGTTCCAGTGCGAGCGCAGCGAGCGCAACGTCCAGTTCCTGGCCGACCTGGTGAAGGTGCTGGCAGGCAAGCTCGAGTACGCGGCGCGCGAGGAGTCCGACATCTTCCGCGCCGTGGAGGCCATGCTCGACACGCCGCGCCACCTCCGCAGCATGACCAACTTTCAGAAAAGCCTGCCCAACATGGGCGACGACGGGCTGTACGCACGGCTACGAAAATGGACCGCCGGCCATTCGCTGGGCTGGGTGTTCGACAACCCCGACGACACGATCGACCTGTCCGGGGCCAACATCATCGGCTTCGACTACACCGACATTCTCGACAACCCCGAGGTCCGCGTGCCGGTCATCAACTACCTGCTGCACAGGCTGGAGGTGTTGATCGATGGCCGGCCGCTGATCTACGTAATGGACGAGTTCTGGAAGATCCTCGACGGGCAGGGCGGACTGAAGGAGTTCGCCAAGAACAAGCAGAAGACCATCCGCAAACAGAACGGCCTGGGCATCTTTGCCACACAGAGCCCGGAGGATGCACTGGCCAGCGATATCGCCGCGGCACTGATCGAGCAGACCGCTACGCTGATCCTGCTCCCCAATCCGAATGCCAGCCGGGACGACTACGTCGACGGGTTGAAGTTGACCGACGCGGAGTACCAGGTAGTGGTGAACCTGGACGAGCGTTCCCGCTGCTTCCTCGTCAAGCAGGGCCATGCGTCCAGCGTCTGCCAGCTCAACCTGCGCGGCATGGACGATGCGCTGTCGGTGATCTCCGCGTCCACCGACAACATCGAGGTCATGCATAGGGTGCTGGCGGAGGAGGCGCTGCGTCACGGCACATCCGCGAACGCATTGCGACCCGAACAGTGGCTCGAACGCTTCTACGCCGAGCGCAAGGGGTCAGGCAGGCGTCCTGCGAAGTCGGGCGCCGCGCCGCGCACGCTTGCCGCCGCAATAGACGCCACGCCCGCCTGACGGGTACCGACCCATGCAAATCCAGACCCCGCAGCTTCGAGGCCGCCAATGACGTCCCATGCCCATCCTTCCCTGATGCGCCGCTGCCCCGTTGTATGGGCCGTGGCATTGCTCGCGTGTGCGTGGACCGGGCAGGCGGCCGCGCAGTGGCACGTGATCGACCGTGACCTGATCCGCGAGAGCCAGCGGCAGTGGAAGGAAGAGAACAAGTTGCGGGAGAAGGCCAACGAGCGCCTCGACAATCTGCAGACACTCGGAAAGCACGAAACGGCGGGCGAGGAGGCCGACGAGCCGGGGGTGAAGCTGGACGCCAACAATCCGGGGGGAACCGTCAGCATCAGACAGGACAAGCGCTGCCCCGGGCCGCCGGGAAAGGGCGCGGTCCTCAAGCAGCAGCACCAGCTATGCCAGGAGATCGTCAAGACGGAGCTGGCGCGATACACCTACGCGCTGAAGATGCATGAACTCACCCGGACACGCTACGAGCGCTTCGAAGCGATCCAGGAAGAACGCGAAGGGCTGAAGGACGAGGAGCAGGGCCGGCTGCAGGACAACAGCAACAAGCTGCTCGCCCTGATGTCATTGATGGAGATCGACCGGCAGCAGTACCGGACTTACATGGATGCATACGAAGCGCGGCTGACCTACCTGTCTGCAGCCCGCGACCGGCTGACCCAGGATGCGTTGCAGGGAAAGAAGGAGGGAGGCCCGGATGCAGGTGGCATCGTCGGCGGCATTGTCGGCGGCGCGGCGCTCAAGGCCGCGCTCGAACTGGCCAAAACGCGCCAGCGGCACGAGTTCTGAAAGCCGCCACCACGTCCGGCTGGCGGCACATCGGCCGTAGACGGCCGGTACGTCGACCTGGCGAATACTCGATGGAGTCACGAAGCATATGGACATGACCGCCCGCTTGCTGCACGCGCCTGTCGCCGTCTTCGACGGGGTGGCGCAGTGGGCGTTCTTCAAGCTGATCTTCGACTTCCTCGACAGTGAAGTCGAAACGTTCCGCGACAACCTTCTGGGTGAAACGCTCGGCTGGGTCGGTGGGGTGGCGCTGGTGCTGCTGACACTCTGGATCCTGTGGCAGGGTTTCCAGATCATGACGGGCCGGTCGCGCGACTCGCTGATGGTGCTGGTGGTGGGGTCGCTGCGTTCGGTGCTGATCGTGTCGGCGGCCACGGCGATGTCGTTTGGCAGTTCCGACCTCTACAGGACTTTTACCGACGGCATGCCGCGCGAGATCACGTACGTCGTGACCGGCAGCGAGGATGCCCCGGCGGACCTCATCGACAAGAGCCTCGACAAGATGCAGTTCGCGCTGGTCGGCATCGATGCCCTGGCGGCCATGGACCAGCAGGGACTCAAGGAAGACAAGGACCGGGCCCTGTGGATGACGGGTATCGGCGTCGCCGGGCCGTCCGTGGTCGGAGGGGCGCTGCTGCTGCTCTACAAGATCGCGCTCGCGCTGTTCGTGGGCCTGGGGCCGCTCTTCATCCTCAGCCTCTTGTTTGAACAGACGAAGTCACTATTCAGCCGATGGCTGTACTACGGCATCGGAACGATGTTCTCCCTCGGGGTGCTCAGTTTCATGGTGGCCGTGGCGATGAAGATGGTTCTGGCCGTGGCAACCGCGTTTGCCGCCCAGTACCTGGTCGCGCTGAGCATGGATGCGGGAGGAAGCACGGCCGGTGTCAGCAGCATGGCGATGCAGCAGGGTGGGTTGGGGCTGATCCTCACGGTGCTGCTGGTGATGACGCCACCGATGGCCGCGGCCTTCTTTGGCGGCACCATGGGGCATTTCAGCGGCTATTCGCAGTTCGGTGGCGGCGCGGCAGGTGGCAACACGCAGAGCTTCAACGCCGCGGGTCGTCCGACCGGGCAGGTGCCGCAGGCGGCTGGCGCGCAGCCCGCCGCGAGGGACGCGGCCGAGGGACGGTTGCCGGACATACCGGTCCCGCAGCTGCAGGCGGCCGGCCGTCTATCGCAGCAGGCTCCGGTCGAGGATGCGGTCAAGACCGCGGGAGGTTTCAGTGGCACTCGATAGTCACGCGGGGCGCGGGGCTCGGCATGCAGTGATGAAAGGGGTCGGCCTGGCGCTGCTGCTGGCGCCCGCGCTCGCAGGGAACGCGCAGGAAAGGCCGCAGGCCGCCTCGGGCCAGGGCGCGTACATGCCGGTGGGCCGGATGAACGACCCGTTCGTGTTCTGCAGCGAGGGCATGCCGATGCACGGCTGGGTGGCGGTAAATCCCGTCTCCGGCACATGGACGCCGATCAGCCAGTACGTGAACTACCAGTGGATCCCGACCTACGTCGCCATCTGCCCGCGCGCGATGGGGCAGGGCATGTGGCAGGGGCCCGGCACCGGATCCACGGTGCCGTTCGTGCATTGAGACGCGTCGCTGCCGACCCGGCCCCCGGGGCCGCTGGCGCGCGACCGGGCGGGTGTGGGTAGAATCGCCGCCTGACTCCCCAACCCGGGTGGCCCGCGGAAGCGCCGGCCGAGCGTGCGACATGAGCACTACCATCGCCCCCTGCTGAACCGCCCGAGGCTGCTTGGACACAGGCGCCCTCGCGGCGCTTTTTTGTTGCGCGCCGATCCCCTGCGCTGCATGCCCCCAGAGATCGCGGCACGAGCCGCCCCCAAGATTCGAACGCCCACATGATCACGATCACGCTTCCCGACGGCAGCCGCCGCGAATTCGAACAGTCCGTGTCCGTCATGGACGTGGCCCAGTCCATCGGCGCCGGACTGGCCAAGGCCACCGTGGCCGGCGAGGTGGACGGCCGCCTGGTGGACGCCAGCGACGTCATCGACCGCGACGCCACGCTGCGGATCATCACCCCCAAGGACGCCGAGGGCGTGGAGATCATCCGCCACTCCTGCGCCCACCTGGTCGGGCACGCGGTGAAGCAGCTCTACCCGGACGCCAAGATGGTCATCGGCCCGGTGATCGAGGACGGCTTCTACTACGACATCTGGAACGCGCGGCCGTTCACGCCCGAAGACATGGCGGCGATCGAGCAGCGCATGGCCGAGCTGATCGAAACCGAGTACGACGTCATCAAGAAGGTGACGCCGCGCGAGGAGGTCATCGCCACGTTCAAGTCGCGCGGGGAGGACTACAAGCTGCGGCTGGTCGAGGACATGCCCGACGAGCAGGCGATGGGGCTGTACCACCACCAGGAATACGTGGACATGTGCCGCGGCCCGCACGTGCCGAACACGCGCTTCCTCAAGGCCTTCAAGCTGACGCGCATCTCCGGCGCCTACTGGCGCGGCGACTCCAAGAACGAGCAGTTGCAGCGTGTCTACGGCACCGCGTGGGCCGACGCCAAGCAGCTCAAGGCCTACATCCAGCGGATGGAGGAGGCCGAGAAGCGCGACCACCGCAAGATCGCCAAGCAGCAGGAGCTGTTCCACCTGCAGGAAGAAGCCCCGGGCCTGATCTTCTGGCACCCCAAGGGCTGGGCGATCTGGCAGGCGGTCGAGCAGCACATGCGCCGCGTCTACCGCGAGTCCGGCTACCGCGAGGTGCGCTGCCCGCAGATCCTGGACGTGTCGCTGTGGAAGCAGTCCGGCCACTGGGACAACTACCAGGACAACATGTTCTTCACCGAGTCGGAGAAGCGCACCTACGCGCTCAAGCCGATGAACTGCCCGGGCCACGTGCAGGTGTTCAACCACGGCCTGCACAGCTACCGCGACCTGCCGATCCGCTACGGCGAGTTCGGCGCCTGCCACCGCAACGAGCCCTCCGGTGCGCTCCACGGCATCCTGCGCGTGCGCGGCTTCACCCAGGACGACGGCCACATCTTCTGCACCGAGGAGCAGGTCGAGGCCGAAGTCACCGCCTTCCACCGCCAGGCGATGCAGGTCTATTCGGATTTCGGCTTCACCGACATCCAGCTCAAGATCGCCCTGCGACCCGAACCGCGGCTGGGCGACGACGCTACCTGGGACAAGGCCGAGGAGGCGCTTCGCGCCGCCCTGCGGGCCGCGGGCGTCGAATGGCAGGAGCTGCCGGGCGAGGGCGCGTTCTACGGCCCCAAGATCGAATACCACCTCAAGGACGCCATCGGCCGCACGTGGCAGCTGGGCACCATGCAGGTCGACTTTATGATGCCGGGCCGTCTGGGCGCCGAGTACGTGGACGAGAACAGCCAGCGCCGACACCCGGTGATGCTGCACCGGGCCATCGTCGGGTCGATGGAGCGTTTCATCGGCATCCTGATCGAGCACCACGCCGGCCAGTTGCCGCCCTGGCTGGCCCCGGTCCAGGCGGTGGTGATGAATATCACCGACGCCCAGGCCGACTACGTCGGCGACGTGCAGAAATCCCTTGCAAATCAAGGGCTACGGATCGAGGCCGATTTGCGGAACGAGAAGATCGGCCGTAAGATCCGCGAGCACACGCTTCAGCGCGTGCCTTACCTGCTGGTGGTCGGCGACCGCGAGCGGGATAATGGGCAGGTCGCCGTACGCACGCGGGGAGGGGAGGATCTGGGGACGATGACCGTCGCCGAGTTCGCCTCGCGTTTACACGACGAGCACGTGCGTTGATCCATTTTCAGCGGCCCGCGTAGTCCGCGAACCGCACCAGTACAAGCCCGGCCACCACCCGTGGCCGGTTTCGATCCACACCGGAGATTGCAACATCAGTACCCCCGACAAGCGGAACCGCAAGAACCAGGAGATCCGCGTGCCCCGCGTGCGCGTGATCGGCAGCGATGGCGAGATGGTCGGCGTGTTGACGCGCGACGAAGCGCTGGCGCTCGCCCAGGAAGAAGGGCTCGACCTG
>Ga0208375_1001466_pt1 | contig 26271 bp, 43 predicted proteins | sample RifOxyD1_FD_184038 | JGI IMG/M metagenome (GOLD analysis project Ga0208375, IMG submission 184038) | Soil microbial communities from Rifle, Colorado - Rifle Oxygen_injection D1 (SPAdes) | ecosystem: Environmental > Terrestrial > Deep subsurface > Rock core/Sediment | place: Rifle, Colorado...
TATTCAAAGATAAACAATTAAAAGATTCTGAGCAATTTAATCATATTTTGTTAAGAAAAAAAATTAAGAAACTCTTGAACCTTTAGAAATATCTTTCTCAGGTGTGACAAGAACAACATTGTCTTTATCTGATGCTGCTAAAAGCATTCCTTGACTTTCTACACCACGAAGAGAAGTAGGTTGTAAATTTACTACCACTGTGATTTTTTTGTTAATTAAATCTTCTAACTTATAATGCAATTTAATTCCAGCTACAATTTGTCGTTTGTGATCACCAAAATCAACTTGTAATACACATAACTTATCTGCATTTGGATGGGCTTCAGCTCGAATAATTTTTCCTACTCTCAAATCTAATTTTTCAAAATCTGTGAATTGAATAATAGGTTTTATAGGTTTATGTTCAACTTTTGTTTCTATCTTGATTTCTTTTTTTTGCATAGTTTTTTCCTCCTTTAGGAAATATTCAGTTACTTTAGAAGTTTTCTCTTTTAATTCTTCAATATCCTTATCTTCAATTTTGTTAAATAATAATGAAGGCAAGTTAATTTTGTGATTAGCTTGAATTGTAAACTTATTAATCTCTTTGAAAGAGTTATCATCAACGTTTAACATTTGTAATAATCTTTTAGAAGATGATGGAATAAATGGCTGAATAAGTAGACCTACAATTCTAGAGAGATTAACTGAAATATAAATTACAGTTTTTGCCCTTTCCAAATCCTTCCAGGGTTCATTATCTTGGAAATATTTGTTTCCCATTGCTGAGAGTTTCATTATTTCGTCCATTGACGAGCGGATCTCAATTTTTTCATACTGACTTAGAATTACTTTTATTTGATCATTAATTTCTTTGATGAATTTTTTATCTTTAACATTCAAAGTTGGTTTAGGAACAATGCCAGAAAAATTCTTATTTGTAAAGGTTAAATTTCTGTTTACAAAATTTCCAAAATTCCCTACGAGTTCACTATTAATCTTATCTTTAAAATCATCCCATAAAAATTCTGTATCTTTTGTTTCTGGGACTAAATAAGCTAAATAATATCTCCAATAGTCTACAGATAAATTTAATTTAGGAAGATTTTCACAGAATATCCCTCTATTTTGGCTTTTGGAAAATTTTCCTCTTTCATAGTTTAAATATTGTAAGCCTACTACATTGTAGGGAAGATTAATATCTTTATGTGCTAATAACATTCCTGGAAAAAATATTGTATGAAAAGGTATATTATCTTTGCCTATAAAATTGTAGATTTTTGCTTTAGGTTCTAACCAGTAGTTTTTCCATTTAGTTTTGTTCCATTCTTTTGTACTTGATATATAACCTATAGGTGCTTCCGCCCAAACATACCAAACAAATTGTTCAAAGCCTTTTATTGGGACATTAATCCCCCATTTTAAATTTCTTGTAATACATCTAGGTTTTAGACCCTCATTAATCCAACCCATTGCTAAGTTTTTTACTTGCGGTCGAATTTGTTTATTTGTTTTCAACCATTTTTCAATTTTTGGGGAAAGTTTTTCTAAATCCAAAAATAAATGTTTTACATTATTGAATTGAATATTTTCTTTATCACATACTAAACATTTTGGTTTGATTAGTTTTTCTGAATCCAACATAGTTCCGCATTGCTCGCATTGATCACCACGAGCTTTATCATAACTGCAGTTAGGGCATTGACCTCCAATAAATCTATCAGCTAATTCTCTTTGACAATTCAAACAAAAAGGAACCTTAATTATTTTCTCAGAAATGTAACCATTTTTATAAATTATTTTTAAGAATTCATTTGAAGTATCATGATGAATCGGGCGACTGGTTCTAGAAAAATTATCATAACTTATTTCAAACCAATCATAAATTTCTTTGTGAATTTTATAGAAAAAATCACATAATTCTTTGGGAGTTATTCCAAATTTTTGTGCTGCAATCTCACTTGCTGTTCCATGTTCGTCAGTTCCACCAATGAAAACAGTATCATGACCAGCTAATCTACAATACCTTGCAAATACATCTGCAGGATAATGAGAACCAGCTAAATTACCTAAATGTGGAACATTGTTAGTATAAGGAAGTGCAGCTGTAATTAATCTTTTTTCTTTAACCATTATAATCACTTTTCTTTCGTATCCCAAAAGATATATTTCTTCGATTTATATTCTTTATTGAACTATTTATAGCTTTTTGTTTATTTTTAAACTTGTAATATTAGAGGCTTTACTAAACGCCAAAGTTCTCATTTAAGAATTGAATCATAGCTTGATTATTAGTAATTTGGAATAAATTCTTTGCTTCATTAACAAAACCAGTATTCATACAAGCATGGGCACAAATCTCAATTTTAGATTTATCATTGCTAAACAAATAAAAATGAGAAGCTTCCTTATACATAACTTGTTGCATTAACCAATCACCAGTTTTTATTATTTCTTGAATATTATTTGCCTTAGCAAACGCCTTTGCAGATTCTTCAAATTTATTTTCTTTTAATAATAATGAACCAGCTTCAGTTAAAGATTGAAAACGAATAGAATCAGGTATAGTAATATTATCAACACCTTTTTCTATGACCAAAGCGACAATTGCTGGATATTGCATATATAAAATATAAAGTTACAATTAAAAAAGATTATTAAACTGTAAGATATTTTTTTGAGACTAGTGAGTTGATATAAGTATGGATGACATTGAAAAATTAAGCTTAAATTTAGATGAGAAGCTGAAGAAATTAACTAAGCATAAACACGTGCATGTTACAGATAGATGTAATTTTGCTATATTTCTAGCTATGGATATCGCAAAGAAAATAAATCCAAAACAGGATATTTTGATTCCAGACCAAGGAGGATGGTTTTCTTACAAAGGTTATCCACATTATTTTAATCTAAATATAGTCGAAGTTAAAACTGATTATGGGGTTATTGATTTGAAAGATTTGAAGAAGAAAGCTAAGAATGCTTCTGCAATTATTTTTAGTTCATTTGCAGGTTATTTTGCTGAACAACCACTTCGTAAAATAAAAACTATTTGTAAGAAAGCAGGATGTTTAGTTATTGAAGATGCATCTGGGGCAATTGGAGATAGTAAACTTTGTAATGGGAAATATTCAGATATTATCGTCGGAAGTTTTGGAAAATGGAAACCTGTAGAATGTGGTTATGGAGGATGGATTTCTACTAACAGCCCAGAATATTTTGATGCAATAAGAGATTCAATGTCAATAACAAAAGTTCATCCAAAATTTTATAAGGAGATTATTAAACCATTGAGAAAAAATAAATTAAAGAAACTATTACATTTACAAGAACAAGTAAAACAAGATTTAAAAGATTATGAAATTTTACATAAAGATAAAAGAGGTTTAAATGTTGTTGTAAAATTCAATGCTGAAGTTTTAAAATATTGCCAAGAAAAAAAATATCCCTATGTATTATGCCCAAGTTATATTAGAGTGAATGAGAATGCAATTTCTATTGAATTGAAAAGATTAGTATTTTAGTAAAGGATATAAAGAACTGAAAATTAATTTTAGTAAAATGAACTTCATCAGAAAAATCTCAGAAAAAAAGACAGATAGTTTTGTTAAAAGACAATTTACAAGATATGGAAAAGGTGTTTATGAAAATAAAGCTTTATTGCAGATAACAAAAGGTAGTAGTGCTTACTCGATAAATACTAGTTTTGAATTTGCCGGAGAATTTGCATATGAACTAGCTGAAACTATCAATGGAAAAGTTAAAGTTACTGGAGGGATTATTACAACACAAAAAAATATTGCTGATGAAATTGATTTTGAACTTGCGGGGATGAAACAATTTGCAGGTGTCAAAACTTTCTTGATTGATACTGAATTAAGTAAAAATCAAATACAAGGATTATTTGATAAGTTTTCTTCAGCAATGATTTTATTATCATTTAGTACAGATAAAGGAACTTTGAAAACAAAAGTAAAAAATCCTAAATCTTCCAAAAATGGAAATAAAGATGAAGAAGAACCTAAAGCAGATTTTTGTTCTTTCAAAACTAAAGATGAAAAAATTGTAAAAGATTTAGCCTTTGACGTGAATAAAGATTACAAGAGAGTTTTCATTAAACATACTTTTGAGATTAATGATTTAGAGATTCCAAAAGAATATCTTAATGATTTTGTAAAAGCAAGATTATATGCAATAAGAAAAGGAAAGTTAATAAGGCAGGTAAACATAGATGGTGAACAGGTAAAAAAAGAATATGATTTAGAGGTGTGAAAACTTGCCAGAATTGTTTAATATGATCAAAGGATTTTTTAAATTTATCTTTGTGATAATTGCTGCTTTCTTTGAAGCAATAACTGTTTCATTCTATAAAAATATTAAAAAGTGGTATGATAAACCTAATACTAATTATAAACATGTAAAAGTGCCTAAGGATTATTATGATGAAAAAGCTGAACCAGAATACAAAGATCTTTCTAAGGATGGTTCTTTCTCGGACTTTGGTGGCTTACCTGGGTTTAAGTAGTTGTATCTTTTTAGTGGTTACATAATAGAAAGATTTATATAAGGATAGTTCTGGAAGATAATTAAAGAAAGATGGCACATATCCAAGTATTAAGGGCGGGAATTCCAGATTTGAAATTCTTTGGAAATACATTTGTAGGGATAGAACTAGCTGAAAGAATACCGAAAGGATTGTTAGTTGCAGGTTATAATCATAAAACCGAAGATGTTTCTAGTCATGATAGATGGATTGAATTAATGTTAAGATCAAGAGGAGTGAAGTTAGAATATTCCCCATATGCATATCAAGCTGCTATTGGAGAAAGTGTTCCTGGAAGAAAATTAACTGATATTGTTCAAGAAACAATCCGATTAAGTTCCGGGCCAGTTGTAATTAATTATCATTTTGCGGAAAGAGATGGGAAACAAGATCAAGTTTCATATTTACCTAATAAATTTGGGAGAGATATTAGACAAGTTATTCATTTGCATTGTTCATCTGAAATTTATGGGCGTAAATTTGTTGACGGAAGAGTTGTTGAAAGTAGAGATAATAAACTCTCTAGGCAATTAATGAGAGCTCTAGAAAGAGGAGATGTTGATAAATTTATTGCTGTAAGTTATCAGGTAAAAGCATCATACTCTGGGATAATCCCTGAAGAGGCAATCGAAGTTGTACAAAATGGGATTTCTGAAGAAACCTATGCATATAGAGAAGAAGCAGATAAAGAAGCTTTGAAAAGACAATTTGGAATAAGGGGGAAATTCTTAGTAGGTTATTGTGGAAGATTAGACCATAAAAAAGGTGCTGTCGATTTAATTGAAGTAATTAAATGGTTTAATGGGCATCCAGAATATGATGTTGGATTCTTGATTGCTTCAACAAAGGGAGATGTTTTAGATACATTTGAACCCCAATTAAATGAACAAGCTCAAAGAATGATACAAGAAAGAAGAGTGGGGTTAATAGTGGATGCAGCAAAATATTTTACGAATGTTAAAAAAATAAATGAAGGGACAGAAGCAATATTTAGAAATCATATTGAAGCTAATCTTAGACCTCAATGTTCGTTGTATAGAGGAGTAAGTCCAGTACCACTTCAAACAATGGTAGACACATATTTATTACCATCTCATTTTGAAGCTTTTGGATTATCTGCTTTAGAAGCTATTTTTACTGGAACCCCAGTAGTTGCTTATAGGGTGGGAGGATTACCAGAATTAATTCAAGATCCAGTTTCAGGAACCTTAGTGGAATTTAGGACAAATGAAGAAGAAAGAAGAGAAGAACTTGCAAGGGCAGTAGTAAAATCAATAGAACAAAATTATGGACTTCATGGGAATATTGATAAGACGGGAAAAAGAAAAATGGTTAGAGAAGAAATGGTTTCTCAGTTTAGTTCAAGAGTGATGGCAGATAAAACCCAAGCAATTTATGAAAAATTATAATCCTATTTTGTAGCTTCTTTAATGTCAGAACCTTTTACAGTTTTTCTACCAGCATGAGCAGCTAGACGAACAGCTTTTTCGCCTATCTCTTCGGCAATTTCCTCTAGAACCTCTCTAAACTTTTCTTTTGCCTCATCAGAAACTCTTGCAGCACCAACTTTCTTAAGTAATTTTTCCATCGCTGCTTCAGGCAATATGTATTTTCTTGGAGTTAAGCTCATTTTGACTTCTATAAATAAAAAAGGACGAGAATTATATAAATATTTGCTTTTTAGGGAGAAATTTTAACGAGATTGAAATCAAAAAAAATATAGTTAAAATGCAAAAACACGAAAGGTATATAAACCATTAAATTTTTTCCTCAAGAATCAAATGCAGACAGAAGTTAGCATTTAATAAATTACTCACATTAGATTGAGAGTTCACACAAAGTGTCGAACACAAGACTTAGGTTTTGATTCTCAAAAAGGCGAGTGCAGGTTCGACGTCTATAAACCTGTTGTCCGAAGAGGGCATGATAAAAAAGAAAGTAGACTAAGAAAGTACTATGGGACATAAACATCATCCAAGACGAGGAAGTTTGCAATTTTGGCCGCATAATCGAAGTAAAAAGCATGCTCCAAGAATTAGATCCTGGACTAAAGGCAATGAAAAGAAATTACTTGGTTTTATCGGATACAAAGTTGGAATGACACATGTATTAATCAAAGAAACTAATCCTAATTCTCATAGAAAAACTATGGATATTTTTACACCTGTTACAGTTGTTGAATGTCCACCATTAAAAGTTTATTCTGTAAGATATTATACCATTGATGAAGATCAAGCATTAAAATTATCCGGGGAAGTATTCTCAAAAAAATTAGATAAGGAATTAGAGAGAAAAACTAATGTTCCTAAAAAAGCAGGAAAAGCACCTGAAGTATATGATGAAGTAAGAGTTCTTGTTTATACCCAACCAAAATTGACAACTATTGGAAAGAAAAAACCAGATATGTTAGAAATTTGTATTGGTGGAAGCTTGAATGATGCAAATACATATGCTAATTCATTATTAGATAAAGAAGTTAAAATTTCTGAAGTTTTCAAAAATAATCAATTTATTGATGTACATGCTGTTACAAAAGGAAAAGGATTTTGTGGAGTAACAAAAAGAGTACATCCAAAAAGATTACAACATAAATCTGAGAAAGGAGTTAGAGGAATTGGTACCTTAGGACCATGGCATCCAAACAGAGTTCTATATACAGTAGCTCAAGCAGGAAAATGGGGTTATCATTTGAGAACAGAATATAATAAAATGAGTATTAAAATTGGAAATAATCCTAAAGAAATTAACCCTAAAGGTGGTTTCATCAGTTACGGAGAAGTAAGAAGCGATTATATTTTGGTTAAAGGATCAATTCCTGGAGCAACAAAAAGACCAATAGCAATTACAGAAGCTTCAAGGGCAACTAAGAAAACTTATCCAAGTAATATTTCATACACAAGTTTGGAGTCTAAGCAAAGATGAAAGCAGCAATCATTGGAATGGATGGGAAAAAAGGTAAAGAAATGAATTTGCCAGTACAGTTTGCAGAAGAGTTTAGACCAGATATTATCAAAAAAGCAGTATTAGTACAACAATCACATAATGTTCAACCTTATGGAGTAAAACCAACAGCAGGTTTGAAACAAACATTTTGGGTATCAAAAAGAAGAAAAGCTTACAAGACTACATACGGAAAAGGACAATCAAGGACACCTAGAAAAGTATTATCTAGAAGAGGATTAAATATGTATTTCGTCGGAGCATTCGCACCGAACACTGTTGGTGGAAGAACTGCGCATCCTCCTCGTGCAGAAAAAATCTTTGCAATCAAAATAAATATCAAAGAAAGAAGAAAAGCTTTGAGAAGTGCTATTGCAGCAACAATGAATAAAATTTTAGTTAAAAAAAGAGGACACTTAGCAGAATCAATGATTATTGAAAATAAAATTGAAGACTTGAAAAAAGCAAAAGAAGTTTATGATTTATTGAAAACAATTGGAATGGATAAAGAATTAGAAAGAATTGCACAGAAAAAGATTAGAGCTGGAAAAGGAAAAAATAGAGGAAGACCATATAGAAAGAAAAAAGGGCCATTAATTGTTGTATCAAAGAAATGTTCATTACTCGATGCTGCAAAAAATATTCAAGGTGTTGATGTTTGTATTGTTAAACAATTAAATGCAGAATTATTAGCACCAGGAACTGATGCAGGAAGATTAACTATCTGGACTGATAAAGCTTTAGAGATTATGGAAAAAGAAAAACTCTTTTATGAAAAAAAGGAGACTAAATAAAAATGGAAAATCTATCAGTATTAAAATATCCGCTAACCACGGAAAAAAATGTAAAATTAATGCAACAAGATAATAAATTAGTATTTATTGTCGATAGAAGATCCACTAAACCAGAGATTAAAAAAGCTGCTGAAGAATTTTTCAAAGTCAAAGTACTAAAAGTTACAACTAGCATATTACCAAATGGAAAGAAAAAAGCATATATCAAATTAGCTGCAACTACACCAGCAATTGATGTAGCAACACAGTTGGGGTTAATGTAAAATGGGTAAGAATTTAATAACACAAGCAAGAGGAAAAGGTTCAACCACTTACAGAGCTCCTAGTCATAAATATGTAGGAAAAATTTGTTATAGAACTTATGATGAATCAGAAAGAAATGGAGTTGTATTCGGAAAAGTTGTTGATTTAGTAGACTGTCCTGGACATTTTGCTCCATTATTAATAATCAAATATGATACTAAAGAAGAAGTATTAATTTCTGCGCCACTAAACATCAAAGTGGGAGATATTGTTGCATCAGGAGCAACAGCGCCTGTTCAAACTGGAAATGTTTTACCTTTAAAAAATATTCCTGATGGAACTTATATTTATAATCTTGAATGCAAACCTGGAGATGGGGGAAAATTAGTTAGAACTTCCGGAACATTTGCAAAAGTTGTTGGAAAAATTGGAGAGGGAGTTTCAGTTATGTTACCATCCAAAAAACAAAAAAATTTGTGTGGAGAATGTAGAGCAACTATTGGAACTATTGCAGGTGATGGAAGATTAGAAAAACCTTTCGTTAAAGCAGGAACAAGAATGCATGCAATGAGAGCAAGAAACAAATTATATCCACAAGTTTCTGGAGTTGCTATGAACGCTGTTGATCATCCATTCGGATCTGGTAGAGGTAGACATGTTGGTAAGCCAAAGAACGCTCCAAGATGGGCGCCTGCTGGAAGAAACGTTGGTTTAATAAGAGCTAAGAGAACTGGTAGGAAAAGGAGATAAGTATGGCAAGAAAAGAATTCAGCTACAGAGGAAAAAGTTTAGAACAAATAAAGAATATGGATACTAAAGAATTTGTTGAATTATTACCAGCTAGACAAAGAAGAAGTTTGTTAAGAGGGTTCTCTGAAGATCAAAAAATATTATTGTTAAAAATTAAAAAAGCAAAAGAAGGAAAATATAAAAAAAATATCAAAACTCATTGTAGAGATATGATTGTTATTCCAGAAATGCTTGGAATTTTAGTTCATGTACATAATGGAAAAACATTTGTGCCTGTTGATTTACAACCAGAAACAATAGGATTTTATTTAGGGGAATTGACAATGACAAGATCAAAAGTAGCACACTCAGCGCCTGGAATTGGAGCAACTAAATCTAGTTCCGCATCATCGGTGAAATAAAAATGACAGAGAATGAACATATTGCAACTGCAAGAGGAACAAACTTAGGAATTTCAACAAAGTTTGCTACAGAGATAGCTAGATTTGTTAGAGGAAAAAGTTTAGTTAAAGCAAAAAAAGAACTTAATGGAGTATTAGAACAAAAAGTTGCAGTACCATTCAAAAGATATATCTTTGATTTGGGACACAAAAGAGGAGCAAGTGGTCCAGGAAGATATCCGATTAAAGCTACAAAAGAAATTTTAGTTTTATTAGAATCCGCAGAAGCAAATGCAGAGAATAAAGGATTAGATAAAGAGTTATTATATGTTCAAAATGTTATTGCTAACAAAGGAACCACACAAGTTAGAGCTGGAAGAAAAAGAGCAAGACATACAAAAAGAACTCATGTTCAAGTAATATTAGTAGAAAAAGAAAAGAAGAAAGAAGAAAAATCAAAAGAAGAAAAAAAGGAGAAGAGTAAGAAATGATTGAAAGAAAATTCGTAGCAGAGAAAATGAAAGAATTCCTTGTGAACCAATATTTGTTAAAAGAATTAGGCCCTGGAAAATTCAGCTCTTTTGAAATTAGAAGAACTCCTTTAGGTGAAAGAATCATAATTTATACTGCAAGGCCTGGATTAATCGTGGGTAAAGGTGGAGAAAATATTAAAGATTTAACAAGAGTTTTGAAAATGAGATTCAAAATGGAAAATCCACAAATTGAAGTTGCAGAAATTTTAAGTCCTAATTTAGATGCACAAAATATGGCTGAACAGATAGTAAATGTGTTAGAAAGGTTTGGACCAAAAAGATTCAAATCTGTTGGATACAAAACTTTACAAAAAATTATTGATGCAGGTGCTATGGGTTCAGAGATAGTAATTAGTGGTAGAGGATTACCTGGTGCAAGAGCAAAAAGTTGGAGATTCTATGCAGGATACTTAAAAAAATCAGGGGACATTTCAATGTCAAAAGTAGCTTATGGAGAAGCAAAAGCAAACTTGAATTCAGGAACTGTTGGAATCAAAGTTAGAATCTTACCTCCAGGAACAATATTACCAGATAAAATTAAAATCAAAGATTTAAGCAAAGAAACTTTTGTTGTTGAAGAAGTTAAAGCTGCTGTTGTAAAAGAAGAAATTAAGGAAGAGAAAAAAGTTGCTAAGAAAAAAACTGCTAAGAAAAAAACAACAACTAAAAAAGTAAAGGAAGAAAAGAAAGAAAATGAAAGTAAAGAATGAAGAATTAAGGAAAATGAATAATTCAGAATTACAGAATAAATTAGTAGAATTAAAAAAAGATTTAATTAAAATCAATGCTCAAGTTGCAGCAGGTACAGTTCCTGAAAATCCAGGGAATGTAAAAAATATTAAAAAAACTGTTGCGAGAATATATACAATTATAAAAGAGAAGGAGGGGAAGAAGAGTAATCTATGAGTGTGATTTGCTCTAAGTGCGGTTTACCTCAAGAACTTTGTGTTTGCGAGACTATTGCTAAAGAAGACCAGAAAGTAGTAATACGATTGGTCAAGCGAAGGTTTGGGAAACTTAACACAATCATCGAGGGAATTGACGATAAAACAATAAACATCAAAGAGCTTGCGAAAAAGCTGAAATCAAAACTTGCCTGTGGAGGAACAGTGAAAGGAAATAACATTGAACTCCAAGGAGAACACATAGAAAAAGCAAAAAAATATGTGATTGAAGAAGGATTTTCAGCAAATTCAATAAGCATTGTTGATGAAAGAAGATGAGATCATCGCAAAACATTTTGCAACACGAATTGATTGGGTTGCATGTGGTGGTGATTGATGCAAGAAATAAAGACCTTATTGGTATCGAAGGCAATATTGTTGATGAAACAAAAAATTGTCTTGTGGTAGAAACGAACAAAGGCGAAAGAAAAATCTTAAAAGCTGATGCGAATTTCAAAATCAATATTGATGAGAAAAATATAATCATCGAGGGAAAATATTTGGTCGGAAGGCCAGAGGATAGGATCAAAAAATGAAAGTAAAAGCAAAAAATCCGGGCATGGGTGTTGAAATGCCAAAGAAAACATGCAATGATGTGCATTGTCCATTTCATGGAGAATTAAAACTCCACGGAAAAGTTTTCATTGGTAAAGTAATCAAGAGAAACCCACACAAAACAATTAATGTAGAATGGCCTAGGATAAATTATATTGAAAAATATGAAAGATACTCTAAAAAAAGATCTAGAGTAAAAGCTCATAATCCAGAATGTATCGACGCAAAAGAAGGAGATACAGTAAAAATTATTGAAACAAGACCAATAAGTAAAACAAAAACTTTTGTGGTTGTTGGAGTTGAACAATGAAAGCAATAACAGGGCATAAAGTAAGAGGACTTCCAGTCGGTGCGGAGATTCCTACTTGTGATAACTCTGGAGCAAAAATTGTAAAACTAATTAGTGTTAAAGGTCATAAAACAGTTAGAAGAAGAATTGCCTCTGCAGGTGTTGGAGATTTGATTAAAGCATCAGTCATCAAAGGAAGACCTGAAATTAGGAAGCAAGTAGTATTAGCTGTTGTCGTCAGACAAAAAAAGGAATATAGAAGACCTGACGGAACAAGAATCAAATTCGAAGACAATGCAGTGATTATATTGAAAGATGATAAAGGTACTCCGAAAGGAACTATCTTTAAAGGCGCAGTAGCAAAAGAAGCTGCAGAAAGATGGCCGGGTATTTCAAAAGTATCCAGCATAGTGGTGTAAAATGAAATGGTCAATTAGTTGGAAAGCAAGTAAAAATCCGAGTAAGCAAAGAAAGTATAAAGTAAATGCTCCTTTGCATTTGAAACAAAAATTATTGGGTACACACTTGAGCAAGGAATTGAGAGAGAAATACAAAACTAGAAGTGTTGAATTAAGAAAAGGTGACAAAGTCAAAATTATGAAAGGAAATCATAAAGGTAAAACTGGAAAGATTTCAAGGATAAGAATAGTTACACAAAAAGTTTACATTGAAGGAATTGACACAGTAAGAAAAGATGGAAATAAAGTGTTGATACCTCTAAAGGCAAGCAACTTAATGATTACAGAATTAGAATTAGGTGACAAAAAAAGGAAATCAAAAATAGAAAATATGCATTCAAAGGAGAAAAAGTAGAATGGTTAAAAATCACTTATCAAGATTAAATTCACCAACAAGTTGGGGAATTAGTAGAAAAGGAATTAAGTTCACTACAAGAACTAGTCCTGGACCTCATAAATTAAAAGAATCTATCACATTAATTGTATTAATTGAAGAGATATTAAAATATGGAAGAAATAGAAAAGAAGTTAAGAAAATTTTGAACGAAGGAAAAATCTTAATTAATGGAAAAATTAGAAAAGATATCAAATTCCCTGTTGGGTTAATGGATTTAATTAGTGTTCCTTCATTAAATGAAAACTTTAGATTATTTTACAATCCAAAAGGAAAATTTGTATTAACTCCTGTTGAAGAAGCAGAAAAAGATTTTAGATTAATTAAGATAATAAGAAAAAATATAATCAAAAAAGGAAAAATTCAAATCGGAACTTCTGATGGAAGTTCATTGCTTACAGAAAAAAATGATTACAAACTTGGGGATTCATTAATTGTTTCAATTAAAGATGGAAAAATCAAAGAACATCTTTCATTCAATAAAGGATCAAGAATTTTTATTGAAGGTGGAAAGAAAAAAGGAACAATTGGAACATTACAAGAATTCAAAGAAAATAATATTATTGTTAAATCTAACGACGAAGAATTTGAAACAGCTAAGAGGTACGCGTTTGTTATTGGAAAAATAAAAACGCCTGAGGCAAAATGAGTACTATGAAAACAATAGAAATTGAAAAAATTACATTGAATATAGGTGCTGGTAAGCCTGGGCCAGAATTAGAAAAAGGAAAAATGTTATTAGAAAAAATTACTGGAGCAAAACCTTGTGAAACTATGACCAAGAAAAGATTACCTGCTTGGAATTTGAGACCTGGTTTAGTAATTGGATGTAAAGTTACACTAAGAGGAAAAGAAGCTGAAGAATTATTGAAAACTTTGCTAAAAGCAAAAGATAGTGTACTTAATTCAAGATCATTTGATAAAAAAGGAAATTTTTCATTTGGGATTAAAGAATATTTAGATATTCCAAGTATAAATTACATTCCTGAAGTAGGAATTATTGGATTAGAAGTTGCAGTAAGTTTACAAAGAAAAGGATTTAGAATTAAAAGAAGAAAACTTCAAACTAAAAAAATACCATCAAGACATAATATTAGTAAACAAGATGGAATCAATTATGCAAAATCATTAGGATGTAAAGTCTTAGAGAAAGAGGAGGCTGAAGAAGAATGACTGCTGGAAGTTACAAAAAGGTATTTAAACAATTGAAAAACAAGCCTGTCAAGCTCAAGAAATTCCTTAAGCATAATGCACCAAAACCTAGAAAGTTTGGTGTTGCTTCAAAACCATGTAAAATATGTGGAAGATTAGGTGGGCATGTTGGTCAGTACAAACTAGATTTGTGCAGGCAATGCTTTAGAGATTACGCAACAAAGTTGGGGTTCAAAAAATACTACTAAAATGGCAATGAATGATACACTGGCAATGGCATTGAATAATATGCTTAATGCAGATAAAGTTGGTAAGGATAATTGTGTAGTTAAACCTTTATCTAAAATTACAAAAGCTGTACTTGAAATCATGAAAGATAATCATTATATTGGAGAATATACTGAAATTGATGATAAGAAAGGTGGGTTTATTAACATTAATTTAATTGGTGGACTAAACAAATGTGGTGCTATCAAACCTAGATTTTCAGCAACCATAGATGAATTTACTAAATTTGAAAAAAGATTTTTACCAGCGAAAAATTTTGGAATAATTATAATTTCAACACCAAAAGGTATTATGACTTTAGAACAAGCTAAAGAGAAAAATATTGGAGGAAAATTATTAGCTTATATTTACTAAAATGATTGAAGCAAGAAGACTTAGGAAGGAGATTCAAATCCCTAAAGGCGTTGAAGTAACTTTAGGAGAAAAACTTACTGTTAAGAAAGGTAAGTATGTAATTTCAAAAAAACTAAGTTATCCTACTATCGAATTGAAAAAAGAAGAAGATAAGTTAGTAATTATACCAAAATTATTTACAAAAAAAGAAAAGAAAATAATTAACACATTTAAATCACATTTGAAATGGATGTTAGAAGGTGTTGAAGAACCTTTTGTTTACCAAGTAAAAATTTGTTCAAGTCACTTCCCAATGAATGTGATAATTGAAGGTAAAAAAATTATAGTTAAAAATTTCCTTGGAGAAAAAGTTCCAAGAAAAACTGAAATTGTAGAAAATGTTGAAGTAAAAATAGACGGTGAAATTATATCAATTACATCCCCAGACAAAGAAGCTGCAGGACAAACTGCTGCAAATTGTGAAAGATGTACAAGGATTACAAATAGAGATAGAAGAGTATTCCAAGATGGATTATGGATTATCAAAAAGGCTGAGAGGAATATCTAATGGTTGATGCAAGATTACTAGAACAGAGAAATAAAACAAAAGGAAAGAAGCCTAGATTTTTGAGACAAGATGCAAATAGAACTAAAAGTCTTGAAAAAAAATGGATCAAACCTAAAGGTATGCACTCAAAAATGAGAATTAAATTGAGAAGTAGAAGAGTTTGGCCATCTTCAGGTTATTGTTCACCAAATAAAGTTAAGGGATTAACAAGAAAAGGATTCCAACCAGTATTAGTAAATAATTTAAAAGATTTAGTTGGATTTGATTCAAAAACTCAAGTTGTTATTGTTGGGCATGTTGGTTTGAAAAATAAAATTCAAATTTTGAAAAAATGTGTTGAAAATAATTATCCTATAGACAATGTAAAAGTTCCACAAGAATTTATAACAAATGTTGAAAGTAAATTCGCTGAAAAAAAGAAAGTTAAAAAGGAAAAAGAAGACAAAAAGAAAAAGTCTAAAGAAGAATTAAACAAAAAAATTACAAAAGAAGAGAAGAAAGAAGAAAAAAAAGAAGAGAAGAAAGAAGGACAAGAAGAAACAAAGAAAGGCGAAAAAAGTGAAAAAATTAAAGTCTTGGAGAAAAAACAATGAATCTCGCTAACCAAAAAAGAATCAGTGCAGAATTAATGAAAGTTGGAGAGACTAAAGTATGGTTTAACCCAGACAGATTAACTGAAATTAAAGAAGCAATCACAAAAAATGATCTTAGAAATTTAATCAAGAATGGAGCAATCCAAAGTAGACCAGAATTAGGAACATCTAGAGTTAGGGCTAGAAAAAGATTAACTCAAAGACGAAAAGGAAGACAAGCTGGTCCAGGTACAAGAAAAGGAAGTAGCACTGCAAGACTAAGTAGAAAAGAAACTTGGATGTTAGCAGTAAGAGGCCAAAGAAATTTCATTAAAGAACTAAAAGATAAATCTTTGGTTGAAGGTAAAACTTATAGAAATTTATATTCCAAAGTCAAAGGTGGATATTTCAGAAATAGAAGGCACATCAAATTATACTTAGAAGAAAACAAATTATTTATAGAGAAGGTTAAGAAATGAAAGCAAAAAAGTTTGTTGTTTACAGAAGAAAACGAGAAGGAAAAACAGATTACAAATTAAGACTAAGTCTATTGAAATCTGAAAAATTAAGATTAGTAGTTAGAAAATCATTAAAAAATATCTTAGTTCAAGCTGTTCAATATGCTCCAAATGGAGATCATACTTTGCTTATGGTAAATAGTAAAGAATTAGAACAATATGGTTGGAAAGGATACAAAAGAAATGTTCCTGCAGCATATTTAGTTGGATATTTATTTGGTATGAAAGCAAAAAAAATTGGAATGGATAATTTAATCCTCGATAAAGGGTTGTATGTTAGTAGAAATGGAACTATTATTTATAGTGTATTAAAAGGAGTTGTTGATGCAGGTATAAATATTCCTCATAGTGGAGAGATTTTCCCTGAAGAGGAAAGATTAAAAGGAAAGCATATTTCCGAAGAAATTGAAAAAATGTTAGAAGCAACAAAAAATAATATTCAAAAGGTGAAATAGATGGTTCAAAAAAACAAGAAATTCAAAAAAAATGATTTAGATCACTCTGAAAGCGGAATCTCCAAAGATAAAGGATTTGATAAAGATTCTTGGAAACCTAAAACAGAATTAGGAAGAAGAGTTAAATCCGGAGAAGTTGCAAGTATAGATGAAATCTTGGATAGAGGTTTGAAAATTCTTGAATCAGAAATAGTCGATATGTTATTACCAGAATTGCAAGTTGATTTAATGGAAGTAGGACAATCAAAAGGAAAATTCGGTGGTGGAAAGAAAAGCATTTGGAGACAAACTCAAAAAAAATCCAAAGAAGGAAACAAACCATCATTCGCAACAATTGCAGTCTGTGGTAATGGAAATGGATATGTTGGAGTTGGATTTGGAAAAGCAAAGGAAACTGTTCCAGCTAGAGAAAAAGCAACAAGAAAAGCAAAATTAAATTTAATCAAAATTAAAAGAGGATGTGGTTCATGGGAATGTGGATGTGGACAAACACACTCAATTCCATTTAAAGTAGAAGGAAAGTGCAGTTCAGCAACTTTCGAATTAATGCCAGCACCAAAAGGTACAAGATTATGTATGGAAAAAGAATGTCAAAAATTATTGAAAATGGCAGGTGTAAAAGATGTTTATGGAAAAGCTAGAGGACAAACAAGAACAAAATTAAATGTTGTTTATGCTTGTTTCAAAGCTTTAGAAAAATTAACCAGTGTAAGAGTAAAACCAACACAAATTTCAAAATTAGGAATTGTTGGAGGTAGGAATGAATAAGAATATTGTGATTATAAGGTTACGTGGAAGAAATGGAGTTACAAGAAGTGTTAATGATACTTTAGATATGATGAGACTCTATAAACAAAATGGATGTGTAATAGTTCCAAATACCCCACAATACTTAGGAATGATAAAGAAAGCTAAAGATTATATTACTTGGGGAGAAATTGATAAAGAAACCTTTATGATAATGTTTACTAAGAGAGCAAAAATTGTTGGAGATAGACATTTAACTGAAGAATATTTAAAAGAAAATTTGAAAACTGATATTAAAACATTTGTTGAAGAAGTATTTAATTTCAAAAAGAAACTAAAAGATTTACCAGGTTTGAAACCATATTTTAGATTAAATCCACCATCTAAAGGATTTGAAAGAGGTGGAATCAAAAAACCATTCAGTATGGGTGGTTCATTAGGATATAGAAAAGATAAAATTAATGATTTAATTAAAAGGATGATCTAAAAATGAAAAAAACAACTCCAAAGAAAAAGAATAAAGGAATGAGAGGCTATAAGAGCCATGGTTGGGGTAGTAAGAAGAAACACAGAAATAGTGGGTCCAGAGGAGGATTCGGTATGGCTGGTACTGGTAAGAGAGCAGACCAAAAAAAACCTACAATCATTAATGAATATGGAAATACTTACTTTGGAAAGAGAGGTTTTGTTGTTCCGAATAAAGGAATAGAATACAAGGCTATTAACTTAAGAGATTTGAATATTCTTATAGAAAAAAAATCTATTAAAAATGAAATTAATTTGAAGGATTATAAGTATACAAAATTACTTGCAACTGGAAAATTAAAATACCCTTTAAAGATCACTGTTGAACTAGCTTCTAAAAATGCTATAGAAAAAGTTAAAAAAGCTGGTGGCAGTGTAATACAATAAGGGGAAACAAAAAATGTCCTATTTGGATAATCTAATTTTAAATCTGCCCGAGGTTAAAGGCCCAGAGCAGAAGAAACTTTCTTTTAATGAGAAATTAAAATGGACATTAATTTGTTTGGTTGCATTCTTTTTATTGGGATTAATTCCTCTTTATGGGTTAGGTGAAAACGCATTAGCGCAGTTTGAATTCTTATCAATTATTCTTGGAGCAAGTTTTGGTTCAATTATATCTTTAGGTATTGGTCCATTAGTAACTGGATCCATCGTCTTGCAATTATTGAATGGTTCAGGATTAGTTAAATTTGATTTATCAACACCAGAAGGAAAAAGAAGATATCAAGGTATTCAAAAAATTATGTCATTGTTCTTCATTATATTTGAAGCAGGAATTTATGTATTTATGGGCGGACTTTCTCCATCATTAATGTTAGATCCATCACAGTTTAGAATAATGCAATTTATTTTAGTGGGACAATTAATTGTTGGTGGTATTTTGATTATGTTTATGGATGAGATTATCAGTAAATGGGGATTTGGTTCTGGTATCTCATTATTCATCGCTGCAGGAGTTTCTTCAGAAATTGTTATTAGAGCTTTTAGTCCATTAACAACAAATGGGACTTGGGCCTTTGGTAGTTCACAACCAGCTGTTGGAAAAGTTTGGGTATTTATTCAATCATTAGCATCACAAAACCCAATGGGTGCTGTGTTAGCATTATCGGCTATTTTAGCGACGATATTAATTTTCTTCCTTGCAGTTTATTTACAAGCAATGAAAGTTGAAATCCCATTATCATTTGGAAGAATAAGAGGTCATGGAATTAGATGGCCATTACATTTTATGTATACTTCTAACATCCCAGTTATTTTAATTTCAGCCTTACTTGCAAACGTACAATTGGCTGCAAGATTATTTGAAAAGTGGGGACATCCTTTACTAGGAACTTATTCTGGTTCTTCACCTGTGTCTGGATTTGTTTTATGGATTACACCAAATAATTTAATTCAAGCAATCATTACTGGTAATATTACTGCAATGATAATTGTTTATTCAGTAGTTTATATGGGATTCATGGTTGTTGGTGCAATTATTTTTAGTTGGTTCTGGGTACAAACATCTGGAATGGATGCTGGAGCACAAGCGAAAAATATTTTAAATTCAGGATTACAAATTCCGGGATTCAGAAGAGATCAAAGAGTTTTAGAATCAATCCTTGAAAGATATATTATGCCATTAACAGTTATGGGTGGTTTAGCTGTAGGATTATTAGCAGCAAGTGCTGATTTGATTGGTGCTTTAACACATGGAACTGGAATATTATTAGCAGTTATGATTATTTATAGATTATACGAGGATATTGCAAAGCATCATATGATGGATATGCACCCTGCATTAGCAAAAATGATGGGTGGAATGAGTTAAATGGGAATAACATCATTCTTAGATCCTATATTTAATCCTTTTATGAATCTTATTCCTTCACCATATAATCTAATTATTTTTAGTTTGGCTTTGAGTGTAGCATTAACTTTATCTTACAAATATATTACGAATCAGAAATTGATGAAAGAACTTAAAGATGAAATGAAAATTTATCAAAAAGAGATGAAAGAACATAAAGATAGTCCTGAAAAAATGTTAGATTTGCAAAAGAAAGTTATGGAAAAAAATATGAAGTATATGATGCAGAGTTTTAAGCCAACTTTAATTACTATGATTCCAGTATTAATTATATTCGCTTGGTTAAGAGCATATTATGTTGCATTAGGTGATCCTGCGGTTTTATTTGGATTGAGTTGGATATGGGTTTACATTATTTTCTCAGTATTGTTTAGTTTGGTATTAAGGAAGTTAATGAAGGTTTACTAAATATTTTAGATTCATAACCAATTAAAAATAAAATTCTAATTTAAGTTTATGGAAAAACAAAGAGTTGAAAGTTATGGGATTAAATTTACCATTAATGAAGGTGAATTAGAAGTCGCAAGAACATTTCTTTATGTTATGAATAATGGTTTGCATGAAGAGCCTTTTGGTTTGATGGAAGATGTATTTGTACATGAGGACCATAGACAGAAAGGATATGGTGAACAATTAGTTAGAGAACTTATTACTGAGGCTAGAAATATTGGTTGTTATAAGTTAATATGCACCAGTCGAACGCCTTGGGTACAAGATTGGTACGTACGACTTGGATTTAAGCAAAGGGGATTAGAATTGAGGATTGATTTGTAGACAAGAAAGGTTTATAAATAGCTATTTTTTCTCAGATACCTATGGAATTAAAGCATAAAAACAGGTCATTCAGAAAAGTTAAAGTTAAACTTGCTAGTAGAGTTACCACACAATATAAGAGAAGAAAACCTGCACACGCACAATGTGCAAAGTGTAGAAAAGAATTGCATGGTGTACCAAGAGCATTTCCTGTTGAAAGAAGAAATATGCCTAAAACTAAGAAAAGGCCTGAGAGACCATATGGCGGAGTTTTGTGTTCTAAATGTATGAGAGAAACAATTCTTGAAAAAATAAAGGCCTAATCTCTTTTTGTGGCAGCAGAAATCTTTGTGGCGACATAGAGATGGATAATACAAGAAGGAGAAAAAGAAAATGTTAGAAATTGGAAGAGTTTGTGTAAAACTCGCTGGAAGAGACGCAGGTAAAACAGCAGTAATTGTTGATATTCTAAAAGAACCATTTGTATTAATTGATGGTGAAGTTCGAAGAAGAAAATGTAATATTAAACATTTAGAACCTTTGGAAAAAACTATTGAAATTAAGAAAAATGCACCGCACACAGAAGTTCTAAAAGCACTTGGATTAAAAGAAGCTAAGAAGAAAGTTCAAAAGAAAGAGAAAGGTCCTAGACCAGTTAGAAAAAGAACTGTTAAAATTAAAACAAAGAAAAAAGAAGCTAAACCTAAAACAGAAAAGAAAACTGTTAAAGTTGAGAAGAAATGAATACAGAAAATTTAACACAACAAAAATTGAATGATCTAAAAAGAAGTTACCAAATGGTTGGGCAACAACTTGAAGATTTGAAACATCAATTATTAGAACTTGATCATGTCAAAGAAAGTTTGAATCAATTAAAGATTGATAACAAAGGTGAAATATTAGTTCCATTTGGTGGTGGAGTTTTTGTGAAAGCCAAAGTTGAGAACAAAAGTAATGTAATATTAAATTCTGGGTCTGGAATTGCTGTGGAAAAGGATGTAGATTCTGTATTAGAGCTAGTTGAAAAGCAATTAACACAATTGAAAGAAATTGAAGTGCAAATGAATGAAGAAGTTTTGAATATTTCTAATCAGATAGATATGATGGGTTTAGAACAATAAACTAAATAAAAAATTAATTACCTTTTAATATCAATGCCAGAGGAGAACCTTTTCTAGGTTCAAATATTTTTTGCGTTGCGCCTTCGGCGCCGAACGGCACCCCTACGACGCAGCCAACATCGTAGTTGTAGTAGCCACCAAGATCGCCGTTGTAGCGGTACACAAAGACCAAAGGGCAGACTAATGGAACTTCTGAAGAAGTTACATCTTTATCAATACCAACACCCATTTTTGAACCAATATTTATTTTATGGCCTCTTGAATAATCATCAGCTATTGACAAATCTCCCAACATCGGAACCATAGCAGTTTGATGAGGAGCATCTTTTAGAGAAAAAACACCTGAAACCATACCTTCCAAAGCTTTGCCTTGAATGACCCAAGTTTGTCTTTTAGGACCTCTTTCTTCTAAACCTTGTTCACAATATTGTTTCCATTGTTGTCTATCTTCTTCAGTTAGTAATTGAAATTTATTTCTTTGAGAACCTTGGGCTCTTAATCTTGCAATTTCATAAGGAGTGCTAAGAATATTATCACCATGGCGAACCAACAAAGTTGGTTTACTATTAAATAATCCGACGCCAACTAAAGTATTAGTATGAGGAAAAACTTGCCAAGCAGGAGAGCCTTTTTCGTTATGAACTGCTCTTTCTAAAGCGAACTCAGCACCGGATAAATGTCTATGGTCTGCTGAGATACATTCTTGTAAAGCATCTTCAGGTAAAACATAATCTTCTTTTGGAAATCGTTGCATTTTTACTCCTTTAAATTAACTCTGATACTACTGTAGGATTATAACTTATTTATAAACCTTTGGGAAGTTATTTTTTAACAAATTCTACGCCCTGAAGATGCTCAAATTCTTTATCACCAGTAACAAAAGTATAATTATTTTCCCGTGCAAACATATATCCTGAGGCATCAAAGAAAGATAATTTCTTTTTAGAATTACTATGTTTAAATTTAACGGCTTTGATTAAAATATGTAAAGGCACTTCTTGAGAATAACACCTTAATTTTAAAATCCAATAATTTGCAGTCTGCTCATTAAATTCTCTTAAAAAGATTCCATAAAATTCAGCGAGTATTAAATCATTAACAACAAAATCTTCTTCTAAATAGTGAATAAACTTAGGATTGCCTATAGCAATTTCCCAAAGTACATAAGTATCTAAAACTTTTACATCCATTTACTATCAAACTCCTTTCTAAATTCTTTTCTAACTTGATCAGCAGTTTTTTTGGATTTACATGAACCGAATAATTCTTTCAAAACATTCTTCTTTTTTTCTAGAGTAATCTCTAATTCTTCTCCTTCTTGAATATTATTTTGTTTTACAAATTCAGCAGGTAAAATAACTCCCAGTGAATTACCCCATTTTTTTGTGATTACCAGGGTTTTCATGTATAACTTATAAGTATAACTCTTTTATAAGTTTTTTTGTTTAGAGGATATAGAATAAAATGCTTAAAAAAGATTTATTAAAAATTTCCGAAAATTCTTCAAAAACTAAAACAAAAAGTTTAAAAATAAATGGTATTACATTGTAATACAATGGAAATTGTCTCAATAAGATTTCAGAAAGAAATATTAGAAAAAATGGACTCCTTTATTTCAGAATATAGTTTTAACTCCCGAACAGAGTTTGTTAGAGAAGCAGTAAGAGATAAAATATTGGATTTAAGCCATGAAGAACTATTAAAGGAATTTATAAAATATAAAGGGAAATCTAAAATAAAAACAACTATTAAACAAAATAGACAAACAAAAGAAATAGTTAATAAAGAATTAATGGAATACCTAGAAAAAAGATTCAAATAATTTCAAATGGTTTTTTAGCTGGAGTAATATCTGTTAAGTTTTCAAAAAAATGTTTATCCCTTGTAATCATTATTGCTTTATGATTGCGAGCCTGAATCGCATTAAGACAATCAACAAAAGGAAGATTTCTCTTTGAAGAAAGAGCTTTTGCTTCAATAAACTCTGCTTTGGAAATATCAATTTTAATTAAGACTTTAGCCAAAAAGAGGATATTCAACATATTGTTTATGTCATCTATAATATAATCTTTTTTTAATTCCCAGTATAATGCTTCTGAAAAAAGAATACAAGACTTTGTCTTAATTATTTTTTCAAACAATTTAGAAGAATCCTCTCCAAAACTTATTCCAGAATAACTTAATCGATTTTCATAAAAATCTCTCCATATACAAGTATCAATTAAATATTTGATCATATTAGTTTTATTTAAAAATGCTTAAAAAAGCTTTATTAGAAATTTCCGAAAATCCTTCAAAAATAGTGGATAAATGCTTATATAGGATTATGACTCACTAAAAGTATGGATACGTTCGTAGAGTATTATTCCAGAAAGGAAGTGCAGCAAGCGATTTTGAAGTTTTGTAAAGATAGAGAAGTTGCTCCCAGATTTGGGGATGGTTTTGGACGTAGACCAGATGTTTTGCAGTATCCAGGGGACGTTCTTGAAATGGCACAGAAAGGAGCGACCTCATTTCATATTTCTGAAGAAAGATGGGAAGATCCTTTAAGGTTAAAACCAGGAGTTACTAAAAAAGAGCTTGATGAAAATAGAATTGGTTGGGATTTAATTTTAGATATTGATGTTGTGCATTGGGACTATGCAAAATGGACTGCATACTTTTTAGTTGAAGCTTTGAAGTTTCATGATGTGAAAAATATTTCTGTGAAATTTTCGGGTTCGAAAGGATTCCATTTAGCAGTGCCATTCGAATCTTTTCCTTCGGATGTTAATGGAAAGAAAACGAAACATTTGTTTCCAGAAGGACCAAGAATAATTACTGCTTATTTGGAAAATATGATTAAAGAAATGCTTGCAAATAAAATTCTAGAGAAAGAAAATTATGATAAGATTGCTGAAAGAACTGGAATGAAAAAGGCAGACTTTATTGAAGATGGAAAATTTAATCCTTTCAAAATAATTGAAATTGATACTGTGTTAATTTCTTCAAGGCATTTATTTCGTGCGCCATACTCTTTGCATGAGAAAACAAAACTAGTCTCTGTGCCAATAAATATTAATAAAATTTTAGATTTTGAAAAAGTACATGCTGAACCTAAGAAAGTAAAAACTAATTTAGAATTTTTAGATGTGAAAGAAAAGGGTGATGCTAAAGGACTGATTATTCAAGCTTATGATTGGTGGGGAAAAATACATGAGAAAAAAGGGCCTGATGTAGAGAAAAGAGATTTTATTGTTTCAAAGGATATGATTGGTGAAGAATATTTTCCAGCTTGTATCAAGAAAATATTAAATGGGATGGAAGATGGGAAAAAAAGAGGGTTGTTTATTCTATTGAATTTTTTTAAGAGTATTAATTGGAAAGATGAGGATATTGAAAAGCGAATTAAAGAATGGAATACTAAGAATAAAGAACCTTTAGGAGCATCATATATTCAAGGGCAGATTAATTGGGCGAAGAAGCAGAAAGAAAGTATTTTACCGCCGAATTGTTCGAACAAGGCATATTATTCTGATTTGAGAATTGGTTGTGCTGAGAATGTCTGTAAGAGATTTAAGAATCCTGTAAACTGTGCGAAGTGGAACGAGAAGATTTCTAAGAAACAACCTAAATCGAAAGAATAATTATTTAAATTAAGTTCCCTAAGAATATTTTATGTATCAACCAAGCAAACAAGTTCTAGACAAGTATGCAGACTTATTGATTAATTTTGCATTGAACAGAGGTAATGGAATTAAAAAAGGGGATGTGGTATTATTACAAGTACCAGAATGTGCAAAGCCACTATTGGTTGCATTAAGGAGAGCAGTATTGAAAGCTGGGGGACATTCTATAATACAATATATTCCAGACGGAATGCAAAGAGAATTTTATGAGCTTGCAAATGAGAATCAATTAAAGTTTTTTCCAGGTAAACAATTGAAAGGGTTAGTTGATCAGATTGATTATAGGGTAGCAATAATTTCTGATGATGATCCGAAAGAATTAATGAGTATTAATCCAACAAAAATTATGGCTAGGAATAAATCGTTCAAGCCGTATAAAGAATGGCAATTAAAAAAAGAGAATGAAAGTAAATATACTTGGGTTTTAGCTTTGTATGGAACACCAGGAATGGCTAAGGAAGCTAATTTATCATTAGAAGCATATTGGCAAGAAATAATCAAAGCATGCTATTTAGATAAAAATAATCCTGTAGCTGAATGGAGAAAAATTTTCAAAAGAAACAAAGAAGTTATGAAAAAACTGAATGATATGAAAATTATTAAAGTGCATGTTGAAGCACCAAATACAGATTTGCATGTAGGCATAGGAGAAAATAGAGTCTGGGCTAGTGGGTCTGGAATGAATATACCATCATTTGAAATTTTTACTTCACCAAACTGTAAAGATATTAATGGGCATATACAATTTACTGAGCCTTTGTATAGAGAAGGAAATCTAATCAAAAATGTTTATCTGAGGTTTGAGAAGGGGGTAGTTGTAGAAGCCAAAGCTTCAAGCGGAGAAAAATTCTTGAAAGAAATGATTAAAGTAAAAAATGCAAATCGTATTGGAGAATTTTCTATGACTGATGGAAGGATGT
>Ga0208375_1001471_pt1 | contig 26229 bp, 32 predicted proteins | sample RifOxyD1_FD_184038 | JGI IMG/M metagenome (GOLD analysis project Ga0208375, IMG submission 184038) | Soil microbial communities from Rifle, Colorado - Rifle Oxygen_injection D1 (SPAdes) | ecosystem: Environmental > Terrestrial > Deep subsurface > Rock core/Sediment | place: Rifle, Colorado...
CAGCGTCACAAATCCTCATCGTTTCGATCAGGTCGTCAACCATCTGGAGGGGGCTTCTCTCTGGATTTGCGGAGGATTTGTTCATAGCTTAGGTCTGTTCCGAATAGACCTCTATGCTCGACAGTCTCTTTCGGACTTCCAAGCTCTCGGTCAAGGAGTTCTTTAGCGGCACGAAATTTGACGTTATCGTCTGCACTAGCCATAAGAGCAACCAGCATTGAAGCGGCTGTAGAAATGTTCTTTTTGATGATGTCTTGGGCTTCACGTTTCTTGTATTCATTCTGTTCATCGCAGTACTTCTCGTACTCGGCTTTAAGCTGACCATTGGGTCGAAACCAGTTCCGGATCGTTTCAACCGGCGTCTTAATACTTTTGGAGATTGAATCGTAAGATTCACCTTCGTATTTAAGGCGTATTGCGTCATGGGCTCTTTTGCTTTTTGGGTCAATTTTTGCCATGTTTCGGTTGCTTGTGGTTAGAAACGGTTAGCAGAAATTGAGAGCAAATAAGCTCCAATGCCTTGGCTTCATTCACGCTTTCGACCTTTGCCACGTGAGCAAGCGCGTCATCAATAACCGTCTTTTGTGGATTGGTGACGTTGAAGCTCATAAGCGCGATTGTCTCTCGCTGGGTGTTCACGTCCTTGCTGGATTTGCCGACTTTCACGCCTTTGGTTTTGACAAAGGCAGTGACGGCGGCAATAAAGTCATCGGCGGCTTCTTTCGGATCCTTATCGACAATGAAATTCAGCGAGACAGTATTCTCACGCTCGGCTTTCTTGAGCTCCACCATTTTCTTTTCGATTTCGTCTTTCACCAGATCGAGCGAGTCTTTGACATTGATATCTTCTTCGCCAAGATTCTGTGCAATTTCTTTGATTGAGTAGCCGTTTTGCGTAAGTTCATACGCAAGCTTGCCGAGCTTGAGCTGTTGATTGGACCCGTGGATGTTATCGGTGAGGCCGTAGAGTTTTGCCTCGTCCTCGTTTTTGAATTCGTGGACGTTCGCTTGGATCTCTGTGTTGCCAAGCTCACCGAGAACTTTCCATGTGTGGTAACCGCCGACGATGACATAGCTGTCTTTTACTTTCATGTCCGGCCAGACACCAACTTGGATCGGCTTGGTCTGACCATATCGAGTGAGAGCTTTTTTGAGAGACGAAAACTGGCGTGCGTTCATCTCGTTGGGATTCCACCAGTTAGGAACGCATTCCTTTATTTTCACCGTCTTGATTTGTGTTTTAGTTTTAGTCATAGCGTTACGATGAGATACTCAATGTTGTCTTTTTGATCACGACCGGCTGCATTGTTTATGATCCATTTGTGCTCAAGTATCTGGACCTCAGCTTTGCGATGCTTCTGAACCATTTCGAGCAGACGCTCCGGTGTAAAGCCGACATCCTTCTTGTTTTGACCGAGTGAGATGATCCACTGTGGAATATGTTTTGCGGCGGCAAACATCTTTTCAAAAAATTCCTCGGCCAACGCTTCTTGATTGAATGCGCTCGGCTCATTCGCGAGCTTCTTGCCGGCAAGAACATCCTCTAGCACCCCATACTCAATTTCGTAGGGATTAGAACCAAGATAAGGAGGATCAAAATAAGCAACATCACCACTAACCGTCTTGAGGAAGTCGAGAATATCTTTTTGATGAATTTCATTGTCTTGATGATTATCGAAAATGCCGTGGTTAATTTGGTCTTTTAATATTTTCAAAGTTGGCAGTGGATTTTGAATCATCCGGATATTTCGGGAAGCATAGAGTCGGGACCGGAGAGGACGATCAAACTTGCGAGCTTCGAGATCTTGCGTGACGCGGGTGTTGCTGAACTGGCCGAATTGTCGGCACGCCAGAATAAACTTGATCAAGAGATGCAAAAGCAAATATCTTTTGTTTTCATTCTCAACAGAAAGTGCGGCCGCCACGGCGTTATCGAGGAAGTCGGCGGTCTTCGCCACAAATACTTTCGGGCAGTAGGTTTTGCGGATGAATCCGTTGTTTGGAGTTTTTATAAAGAGCCGTGCAATGTCTTCGTCTTCAATCTTTACCGAATTGTTGGCAATTAGGGCCCGGCCGATGATTACGGATCGGAATGCAATGTCGTTCGCAATAACTTTGTATCCTTTTGCTTTTGCGTAGAGACTTACTGATCCACCGCCAAGAAAAGTATCGATGAAAACTCCATCAGTCTTTTTGATCGGCTTAAAAATATATTTGACCAGCTTTCGCTTGCCGCCGAAGTAACTTGGTAATGATTGAAATTTGGAAAACATAAATATTATTTGTTCCAGCTCTCCGACACTCCTACATCCGCTGTGAAGTTTTTTTATTTACACGAGACCCGTGAGTCATCGTGCAGTGTGAGGTCGATCACAGATGGTGGATGTTCGACCCGAGGAGTATCAGAGAGCTGGAAACAATCGAGTAACGAAAAAGAGCTCGCGATCGTTCACCGTTGGGTGATTGATCGCGAGCTCTTAGACTCGGAATTCCGTTCAGGATGCCCCTTGAGGCATAAATTATTCGATTGTGAATTTATTATAGCACTCTCACAAAAGCTCACACAAGCATGCACCCCTGTGCATAAGTCAAAAACGAGGGTCTTTTTAGGCCTGAAGTTGCCCACAGTTTGGCTGGTTGCATTTGCCGCTATAATCCGTTATAATCCACTATATAACATATAGCGTTAAATTATGAGCGATATTACTAAAAAATTCGATCACAGGATCACAAACCCCGAACCGCACATTGTGGCTCTTTTGGCAGAGATCGATGAGGTAAAGGGGCAGTTTCGGGCGGGGCTACGGATGACTCCGCAGGCGATCACAAGTTTGCGCCAGTCGGTTCTTATCACCTCGGCAGGTGCCTCTACTCGTATCGAAGGAGCAAAGCTTACCGATGAAGAAGTCGAGAAAGTCATGCAGGGGCTTTCGGTATCTAAGTTCGCCGATCGTGATACGCAGGAGGTGCAGGGCTATCTCGAAACGCTACAGAACGTATTTGATAGCTTCCAGACTTTGCCACTTAGGGAGAGCGTGATTACGTCGCTCCACAATCAGCTTCTCAAATACTCCAACAAGGATGATACACATCGTGGCGGCTATAAAAAGAAAGAGAATACTGTCGGCGTACTTGGACCGGATGGCAAGGTTGCACGGATCATGTTCGAGACCACAAAAGCTTTCCTTACTCCCAAGGAAATGCAAGAGCTGGTGGACTGGACTGCAAATGCCTTCGAAAAGAACCGCTTCCATCCGCTTCTCATCATCTCCAATTTTGTAGTCGAGTTCCTGAAAATCCACCCATTTGAAGACGGCAATGGGCGTCTTTCACGTGTTCTTACAAATCTGCTCTTACTTCGATCAGGCTATCAGTTTGTGCAGTATGTCTCGCACGAGCAGATTGTTGAGCGTCGCAAGGATGAGTATTACCTTGCGCTCCGCAAGTCGCAGGAGACGTTCAAGACCAAGCAGGATACGATCGCTCCCTGGCTTAATTTCTTTCTTTCGGTCATCAAAGAGCAAGCCGTAAAAGCTCTCTCGTTTGTTGAAGAAGAGAAAGTTGAAGATACGCTCTCTCCTAAGCAATACGAGGTATGGAAGCACATTTCTGCTGTCGGCGAGGCCGCACCGGGAGAAGTTGTCAAGGCTACCGGCATCGCGCTCGGTACAGTTCGCCAAGCATTGAATAGTTTGGTTGAGCTCGGAAAGGTCAAACGGGTCGGACGCGGCCGAGGGACCCGGTATGTAAAATTATAATTAACACCAAACAGGAAATCGCCTATGAACAACGAAGAACACAAGCACGAAGAAGGAAAACGATATCTCAAAAAATTTGAGATCGTCGAGACCGACACTGAATTACCGATTCAGGGTCAGGTTCGTGATCCGGAAGACTTATATAAATTCCTCAAAGATTTGGAAAGTGAAGCGGTTTCTAAAGTAATAGGAATCTATCTCGATGACAAAAACCTGTTCCTTGGGCATCAGGTCTTTCTTGGTTCCTCTGCCAAGACGCTCAATACGAAGCTGATCTGGCAGTACTTGCTTCTATTTTCAGCAACGAAGTTTACGATCCTCTTGAATCATCCCGGTTCAAACGATCCGACTCCGGATGAAGACGATAAGAAACTCATGCGAGCACTGCAAGCAGATTCGCAGGTTTTGTCTTTCAAGCCGTTCTTTGAAGACTTTATTATCGTGGCGAAGAAGTCGTACTTCAGCATGGCAACAAATGATGGTACTGCAGGTGAAAATCAACACCACATTACAAACCTATGAAGTATATAAAATTCACTCTCAAGGATTATAAAGCGATAGCCGGTGAGCTGGAGATAGATATCAGAAAATCTTTACTCCCTGTCATTGGCATCAACGAAAGCGGCAAGACTAGTATCTTGTGGGGTATTTTTGCTTTCGATGAAGCTAATGATTCCTTAAATGATGGCAGACACATGAAAAATGTCGGTAATCTATACAAAACAAGTGATCAGGGAGTACCATCTATTATTGCTGATATAGAAGCGACAAAAGAAGAATTGATTGATTTCATCGACAGTATTAATGATGCGGCCACAACAACTGCTGAAGCAAAAGCCGAAATAAAAAAGTATAAGCGTGCGCTTTCCTCGTGGGCTGGCGTAATCCAAATCAAACGCAATCTCATCAGCAAGAAGTACAGTATTGAAAATCCGGAGCTTAAGAGCTTCCCGAATCTCAATCCGCTCATGATTGAGGAGTGCTTGGGTAGCACACCGTATATTCTCTACTTCGACGACTTCCGTGACACCATTCACGAAGAGATTCCAATCGAGGGTGATGCTAGCTCCCCTAAGGGATGGCTTGCGATCATCGAGCAATTATTTAAGAAGACGAACCCAAGTTATTCGGTCTATAAACTCCATGAGACTGAGGAGCTTCAGCGCAAGAGCATTATGGCCGATGTATGCAAGGTACTCAACAATACACTGGCAAAAGAATGGGAGAAATTCACACTTGAAGAGGGCTCAAGGCTCGATGTGGATATCCAATATGCCGCTACGGAGAACAAACTAAATCTTTTCATAAAGGAAAACATTGCCGGAAACGATCGTTACTTCGGCATTCAGGATCGAAGCAAGGGTTTTTATTGGTTCTTTAATTTCGTGATGAAGCTGGAGTTTAACCCGAAAGTCCGAAGCATGGACGACATGGATACCATCTACTTGCTTGATGAACCGGGCTCGTATTTGCATTCGAGCGCACAGGCAAAACTCTGTGAAAAACTTGCGTCGCTTTCTAAAAATAACGTCGTCATTTATTGCACCCATTCCCATTACTTGCTCGATCCGGACAGGATACCGTTAAGTTACATCAAGATCGCTCAAAAAAGCGGCGATGGGAGCGTAAAGCTTGTGTCGCTACCGGAATACAAGGATGACCAGAAAGATAAGCGACTTGCAATTCAGCCAATCATCGACGCATTGAAGATCAAGCCGTTCATTACAGATTTTAATTTTGACCATCTCTGCGTGGTTGAAGGCATTTACGATTACTACGTCTTAGAGATGTTTCAGAACGAGAAGCACGATATAAAATTCTTGCCAGCCGTAAATGCGGACAGCATAAAATACTTTATCTCCATAGCAATCGCATGGCGTGTGCAGTATGTAGCGATGTGGGACAATGACGCCGAAGGTAAAAAAGAGTATGCAAAAGCACAAGGGTTCTTTGGAGAGCGCGAAGCGGCAAAGTTTCTACTCTTGCCGTCGGAGAATCCACGCAAAAAGAGTTTTATTCTGCAAGAATTATTTGCTGGCGGAGATCTCAAAATGATTAAACAGGAGCTCGGCATTCCGACAAATACCGCCTTTGAGAAAACAATTCTTATGCTGTATTTCAGTGAGAAACGAAGTGAGATTCTCAAGAAGATTTCCGATGAGACACGTCAGGCGGTCAACCACGTGTATGCGAAAATTAATGAACTCTACCAGAGTACACCGTAATTATGTTTTCTTTAAATCCAATTAAATTAATAAAGTATTCCATCGCATTAGCAGTTTTTGCGATGCTTCTTTTTGGATTTTGTGGGTTTGGAGCGAACATGGATATGAATGGGACGATGGTAAATTGCCCATTCGCTGGTCACTCGATGTCTATCTGCAAGATGAACCCGATGGAACATATTCAGGAGTGGCAAAGTATGTTCACCACACTCCCTGCAAAAGACGCTCTCTCCTCATTGCTCACTATACTCTTGGCTTTGTTGGCACTGCTCGGGTTAAGTTTTTTTAAGAAATTTTCTCTACATGATCAGCCTTGGCCAGAGGTATATATAAATCCTTTTTACTTAAGAAGGTCTCAGATATTTAATCCTCTCAAGGAAGCGTTCTCTAACGGCATTCTTAACCCGAAGATTTTCTAACGCCTGTTTTCTCCCATCTCGGCACTTTTTGTGCTGGCTTTATTAATTTAATTTTTAACCTTATGGAAGAACCAATACAAACACCCCAATCTCCCAAAACTATTCTGACTATGCCGATTGCCGTGGTCATTGCCGGAGCCCTGATCGCAGGAGCGGTGATTTATAGTGGTGGAAAAACCACCAACGGCAATACGGCTAACGCTCCACAGCAACAGCCGGTGGCACAGCAAACAGGCGATCTTGAAAAGATGACGCCGATCACGTCTAAGGATCACATTCGAGGCAATCCGGATGCACCGGTGAAAATAGTCGAGTACTCCGATACCGAATGCCCATTCTGCAAGAGATTCCACACCACAATGAAAGAGGTAATGGATGAATACGGAAAAGATGGCAAGGTAGCATGGGTATATCGACACTTTCCGCTCGATCAGCTTCACTCCAAAGCACGGAAAGAGGCCGTTGCTCTTGAGTGTGCCAATGAGCAGGGAGGCAATGATAAATTCTGGTCATATGCTGATCGGCTTTACGAAATCACTCCAGCAAACAATGGACTGGACCCAGCCGAGCTTCCAAAGATCGCGCAGTTCGTGGGCTTAGACACGGCAAAATTCAACACCTGCCTGGCAAGTACGAAATACGATAAGCACATCGAAGATGAAGTGCAGAATGCACAAGCAACCGGAGGCAACGGCACGCCATGGAGCATTGTGGTTGGCAAAGACGGCAAGAAGTATCCGCTCTCCGGCGCACAGCCTCTCTCCGCAGTCAAACAGCTCATTGATCTCGCATCAAAATAACTATGATTCTTGAAGCTCTACAAAAAGTATTCAGAAATTCTCGCCTTTCTCTGCTCGCAATAGCTGTGGCAGTGGCGGTCTTTCTGTTTGCAGTATGGCTTCCGAATCTTGGACTAATTAAAACGATACTGTTCGACAACTCTGTACCAGTCGGGGTTAAAGTCAATCTACCTATTCAGCTTATTGGGTCGATCAGTACCAACTTCACTGTTCTCTCTGCACTCTACACAATTGCGATCGCTGTTCTCTTTGGAATGTACATCGCGATGCTTATACACTTCCTCAAAAGTCGGATCAAAGAAGTCGGACAAGGCGGAGTTGCTACCGGATTCCTGGGTGTTACGAGTGGAGTCTTGGGAGTGGGGTGTGCCACATGCGGTTCATTTCTTCTTACCAGCCTTTCTCTTGTCGGTGTATCAGGTGTACTCACATTCTTTCCGCTTGGAGGCAGTGAGTTCGGGATTATTGGAGTGATACTGCTTACCTTGGCAATATACATGACCGCCAAAAAGATTACTGATCCTCTGGTTTGCAAAGTAGAGGCGTAAATTACCAACGTTAATTCATAACATTATGGAACAACAAATAAATGAAAAAGATCGACGCCGATTATCGGCTCAAAGAAAAAACTCCATCATGAAAGCAGTCTGGGTCATTGCGGCTATCGCAGTGGTGGGGGGAATCGTCTGGTGGAGTTCGACTGCAAAAGAAGAAAAGAAAATAGTGGAGAACAGCTTAACGACTGTTGTCGCCGACGATTACGTCAAAGGAAATCCAAGTGCTCCTGTCACTCTCATTGAGTATCTCGATTTTGAATGTGAGGCGTGCGGTGCGTACTTTCCGCTCATAAAAGAGCTTGAGCAGGAATTCCCGAATGACCTTAGAGTGGTGCGTCGATATTTTCCACTTCCCGGACACAAAAACGGCATGACTGCCGCACTTGCCGTTGAAGCGGCCGCTCGACAGGGCAAGTATGACGAAATGCACGACCTCTTATTTACAGAACAGAAAAACTGGGGTGAAAAGCCCGCCCCTACGCCAGCGGTGTTCGAGGGCTATGCACAAAAGCTGGGACTCGATCTTACTAAATTCAAACAGGACGTCGCATCGCAATCCGTCAAAGATCGGGTACAGCGTGATGTTGAGTCTGGTACAAAACTCGGCAATACCGGCACGCCGTCATTCTATCTGCAAGGAGAAAAAATTCAGAACCCGAGAAGTTTAGAGGACTTCAAGACTCTGATCCAAGCCGCCATTCTTAAGGCTCCGAAACCGGACGCTCTGGTGCTTGGAGAAAAGGTGCATGAGCATGCCGATTTTGCCGTTTACTTGAACGGTGAAAAATTCGACTTCACACCGACAAAATACCAGTCGTCAGATACCAATCCGCTTGATCCGGATGCTCACCTCCACGATGGAAATGGCGACGTGACTCATAAACACCGCAAAGGAATAACGCTTGGGTATTTCTTCGACACGATCGGTATAAAATTCGATAGCCAGTGCTTCGTAACCGATAACGGAAAACAGTACTGCAATACGGCTGACAAGAAACTCTCGCTGTATGTGAACGGCAAGGAAAATACTGCATTTGGTAATTACGAATTCACTGATCTGGACCGGATTCTTATAACCTACGGAGATCAGACCGGAGTTGCAGATCAGATCACTTCGATCACGGACGATGCGTGTCTCTATTCTGAAAAGTGTCCAGAGCGAGGCAAGGCTCCGACTGAAAATTGTGTCGGAGGCTTAGGGACGGAATGTTAATAATTAATCATTAAAATATCTATGGAAAACACAACACCAGAAACTGATAACGCTCCACAGGAGAACAAAAGTTACGTCAATGTAAAATTCAAGAAGCCCAAACCGCTCACTATTGCGATCGGAGGCGCAGTGATTCTTATCGTTGTCGCATTATTCTTTGCCAAAGGCATCTTTGTGGCCGCAACGGTAAACGGCAGTCCGATCAGCCGGCTGTCGGTCATCAAAGAGCTTGAAAAGCAAGGAGGTAAACAGGCTCTGGAGGCAATAATCGACAAGAAGCTTATTGAGACTGAATTGAACAAACAAAAAGTCACCGTGACAAAGGAGGAAGTTGACGCAGAAATTGAGAAAATAAAGACTCAAGTTACCGCACAAGGTGGAACGCTTGAAATGGCTCTTGCCCAGCAAGGTATGACTGAAGAAAAGCTTCGAGAGCAGATTACCATTCAGAAGAAACTCGAAAAACTTCTTGCTGACAAGGTTGCCGTAACCGAAGCAGAAATAGATACCTACATCAAGGATTCAAAGGCCACTCCTCCTAAAGACGTGAAGATGGAGGATTTCAGAAAGCAGATCGGCGAACAGCTCAAAGGCCAAAAGTTCCAGCAAGAAGCGCAGAAGTGGGTATCTGATCTGACGACAAGCGCGAAGATAAAGTATTACGTCAATTATTAAGAAGTATGCATAACCACTCTGACAAAGTAGAGCCGAAAAAAGTTGTCATCACTGTGGTACTGCTTATTCTGCTCCTTGGTTATGCGTATATTACTCGGAACGACAGGAGCGACACTGGGAAAGCCGGGCAAGAACCACCGGCAACGACCACAACCATTACTAATTAATAAAACAAAATTATATGAACCTCAAAAAAGCGATACAGGCACTAAAGGATCATGCTCAAGAAGAAATTAGAATCCACCAAGAAATAATAGAAGAGGCTGGTGGCGACGTGAAGCATCTGGCCGAAAAACATCTTGCTGACACTATAGAAATTCACAAGAGATTCTGGAAAGACTTGGAAAAGTCCTGGAAGAATAAGTAAGTCAAACGTATCCACATTCTGTTTTGACAATACCCCCTAGGGGGTATATACTACGCCCATATGAAATACATGGATGAAAAAAGTAAGGCGAAAGTCATTCGCCGCCTCAAACTCTTAGAGGGGCAAGTCAGAGGACTTCAAAAAATGGTCGGAAGCGACACTTATTGCATTGACGTTATCACGCAGACTTCAGCGGTAAAGCAGGGACTCTCAAATGTCGAAGATCTCCTGCTTGAAAATCATCTCGATCATTGTGTGCACCACCAGATGTCATCTGGTCAATCACAAAAAGCACGGGACGAGGTGCTTAAGGTTTATAAGCTAAAAAGAAAATAATATGGCGACATCAAACATATACAAAGTAAAAGGAATGCACTGTGCGAGCTGTGTCTCGCTCATTCAAAACAAGGTTGCAAAAATTCCCGGCGTCGAGTCGGTATCAGTCGGACTTACCCAAGAAAACGCAAAGGTGACTTTCTCTGGAGCACCGGTTCCTGTCGAGTCTCTCAACAGCGCAATTTCACCATTCGGCTACACGTTTGAGGATACGGCCAAGAAAGAGATGGCGGGTATGGATCATGCTCGTATGGATCACAGTGGAGACAATAAAGAAAAGTCTATGGCTCTTGAGATGAAATTCGTCATCCCGATGGTCGTTTTTTCATTTGTGATGATGTTTTGGACCGTGCTTTCTGATAACAATCTTCTTCCCGAAATGCCTGAGACGGTGTACGAATTTTTCCATCACCTGATGCCCATCTTTGCGACATTTGTGCTTTTCGGCATAGGCCGCAGGTATATCAAGGCGACATGGATATTCCTGCGAACGGGCATTGCGAATATGGACGTGCTGGTAGGCATCTCGACCATCGTCGCTTTTATATATTCCTTTGTCGTTACCGCTTTTGATACTACTCTCGCTCCTTACTTGGATGTGAGATCGAATTTTTACGATGTCGTTATCATCGTTATCGGGTTGATCGCCCTTGGACAATTCCTCGAGGCTCGCGCGAAACGGAAGACCAACGAAGCGCTCCAAAAGCTTGCCGAGCTTACCAGTAAAACGGCTCTGGTTGAGCGTGACGGAAAAGAGATTGAGATTCCTATTGAGAAAGTCGAGGTCGGTGACGTCGTGATCGTCAAACCGAATGAGCGTATTCCGGTCGATGGCAAGATTGTATTCGGATCATCGAGCATCGATGAATCCAATCTGACAGGAGAATCGGTGCCGGTCGATAAGATTTCGGGAGAAGTGGTTTTTGCAGGGACCCAGAATTTTCAAGGATTGCTTAAGGTACAGGTTCTGAAAGACACCAAAGATACGGCGCTTGCACATATCATCACTATTGTGGAGAATGCTCAAAATTCAAAGGCTCCGATTGAAAAGATTGCTGATAGGATTTCTGGCTATTTTGTTTATATCGTGCTCGTGATTGCAGTGATCACTTTTGCCTCGTGGATGATTTTTGCACCGGGAACATTCGGGATGGCCAAAGCGTTTGCTCTCGCACTTTCTACAACTATGGCCGTGCTCGTTATCGCTTGCCCGTGTTCGCTTGGTCTCGCTACTCCCACGGCAATTATTACCGGTGTCGGTACAGGCGCACATCGCGGCATCCTCATCAAGAATGCAGAGAGTCTTGAAAAGCTTGCAAAAGTAACGGCGATCGTCTTCGACAAGACTGGAACACTTACTGAAAACAAGCTTTCGATTGAGGGCATATTCTGCAAGGACGAGAACCATGTATGCGATATCGACGATACCAATTTCAAACAATCCCTTATTTACTCGATGACAAAGTCATCAAAGCACCCGGTCTCGGCAAGTGTTGCTACATGGCTCAAAGAAACAAAAGCAAAAGAGCTTAAGGTTTCCGATATTACGGAATTGCCCGGCAAAGGTCTCAAGGCTACGTACAATGGCGCGACTTATTACCTCGGATCAATCGATTATATCGGAGAGACGATCGGCCAGTCTGAAAAGCAGATACGCAAAGACTTCCATGATGGACGTTTCGAGAGCGGTCGTGAGCTGTATCTCTCAAACGATAAAGAAGTAATGTCGCTCATAAAAATTCACGACACTATCAAAGCAGAAGCGAAAGCAGAGATTGAAAAGCTTAAACGACTTGGGCTCAAGGTGATCATGGCAACTGGTGATCACAAAAAGACGGGAGAGGCAGTCGCAAAAAGTCTCGGCATTGACGAGGTGTACACTGATGTAAAACCGGAGGACAAACTTAAGATTATTGGCGATCTGCAAAAGAAAGGCATTAAGGTCGCTATGATCGGTGATGGGGTCAATGATTCTCCGGCACTTGCACAAGCCGATGTTGCGATCTCAATGAGTGACGGCTCGGACATCGCCATTGAAAGTTCCGACATCGTGCTTCTTAAGGGTGATATCGGCAAAGTGGCTGAAGCTGTAAATCTTGCGAAAAAAACCAACCGAACAATATGGCAAAACTTGATTTGGTCGTTCGGCTATAACTCGGTCGGCATTCCTGTCGCGGCCGGTGTCCTCTTTCCGTTTTTTGGTTGGACCTTAAGCCCAGCCGTTGCAGGAGCGATTATGGCATTTGAGAGCGTCACGGTCGTCACGAACTCGCTAAGACTTAAGAATACAAAACTATAATTATTAGAAATACTTAATTTAAGAAAATATGAACAACAATCAAAATAACAAAATAGTATATGGAATCGGAGGAATAATTATCGGAGTTATTCTTGTCTCAGTGTTCACTCCAATGTTTCGCTATAGTGGGTACGGAATGATGAATTGGGGGAATAATCCGGTGTCCAATCAGAGAATAAACAGCAACACGCAAGTTGCGAGCACTATCGATAGACACTTCATTGAGCAGATGATTCCTCATCACGATGGAGCGATTGCTATGGCAAACTTAGCACTCCAAAAAGCAACACATCCCGAAATTAAAACTTTGGCCACAGCAATCATTGCAGCCCAGACGGCAGAAATTCAAAGTATGAATGGATGGTACCAGGATTGGTTTAGAACGGCAGTACCAAAAGCAAGCACTGGAATGATGGGTGGCGGAATGATGTCAGGATTTGGAATGCATTTTGGAGGGCAGGAAGACATGACCATTCTCCAAAATGCTCCTGACTTTGACAAGGCATTCATCGAAGAAATGATTCCTCATCACCAGATGGCGATCATGATGGCAAACATGCTCGCATCAGGAACTAATCGTCCTGAAATGCAGCAGCTTGCAAAAAACATTATCTCCTCTCAGTCGAAGGAGATACAGCAGATGCAGGGCTGGTATGTGCAGTGGTACAAGTAATTATTAAATTAACTTAAAAAATATGATGTACGGAATATATAATGGCTACGGAAATATGATGGGCTGGTTCGGAGGAGGAATCATGATGATTATCTTTTGGGCCGCCTTTATCCTCTTCATCGTCTGGATCGTGAAAGAAGTAAGTGGAAGAAACAATTCGGACAAGCCTCGCCACGGCAAATCAGCCCTCGAGATTCTTGAAGAGCGATATGCAAAAGGTGAGATCGATAAAAAAGAATTTGAGGAAAAGAAAAAAGACTTAATTCAATAAAACAATCCTATGAAACTCGGCATTATCTTACAATCGAATAAGCAAGAACATGTATGGAATACGTTCCGTCTCGGAATTACTGCACTTAAAGCAGGCCATGAATCGGAAATATTCCTAATGAGCGAGGGTTCTGAATTAGAGTCAATTCCTGACAGCAAAGATTACGATATCTCGGCGAAAGTGGCAGAATTCAAAGAACTGAAGGGCGAAATTTACGCTTGCGGTACATGCCTTAAGGTGCGTGGAAAGGAAGGGACTAATGTCTGCCCAGTCTCGACAATGTCCGATTTGCTCAAAATGGTCGAGAATTCTGATAAAGTTTTAGTCTTTGGCTAAAACAAACACGTACAATATGAAGACATACACTTTCCACGTTTCCGGTACCCATTGCCCGTCGTGCAAAATCTTTATTGAGGACACTCTCAATGAGCAAATTGGCATTGAGCAGGTACACGTTGATCTAAAGAACGAGACGGTCTCCCTTGAGACGACTCTTGATGAGAGCCAGCACAAGCTCGCGGAAATACTGACCGAAAAAATACAGCACAATGGCTATTCTCTTTCTGTTGAGAAGCAGGCTAGAGAGAAGAAAGATAACGGGGTCATTTGGCAGGCATTGCCGATTGGTCTTGCATTTATAGCTTTGTTTTTTATCGTCCAGAAATCAGGAATACTAAATTTCGGTCTTGGTGGAACAGTCACGCCAATCACCAGCTTTATCATTGGCCTTGTTGCGTCCGTCTCAAGCTGTCTTGCGGTTGTTGGAGGGCTTGTTCTTTCTCTTTCTGCAACAGTATCTCAAGACAAAATAAGTGATGTAAAACCGATGATGCTTTTCCACGGAGGACGGTTAATAAGTTTTGCGGTGCTCGGCGGCGTTCTCGGTGCTATCGGAAGCGCGATTGGAATAAGTTTTACACTCACCGCAATACTTGGAATCATTGCATCTGTTGTGATGATCGTACTTGGACTTAATCTGGTGGGAATATTTGAGAAGAATGTGATCGCTTTACCTTCCGGCTTTTTTAGCTTCTTCCGTAAGGTGGAACACAAAACGATAGCTCCGTTTCTTGTGGGTGTCGGAACTTTCTTCCTGCCTTGCGGTTTTACTCAGGCGATGCAGGTTGCGGCACTCTCAAGCGGCTCGTTTCTCTCAGGGCTCCTCATTATGACCGCATTCGCTCTCGGCACACTTCCTGTGCTCGCACTCCTATCGTTCGGTTCGGCTTCGTTCGCACAATCAAAGCACGCTCCGCTCTTTTTCAAATCCGCAGGCGTTGTGGTAATTGGTCTTGGAGCTTTTGCACTTCTCGCAGGTCTCGCGGGGCTCGGTATTATTAATCCTTTATTTAACATATAATTTACTAGTTAATCTATGCAAAAAAATACAATCATATCCATTATTGTCAGCGTTGCCCTTATCGGTGGGACTCTTTACTTTGTCTCTGACAGATCGTCATCTTCGGGTGGTGAAGTTGCACAATCACAGAATGTCGAGATTAGAGACGGTGTGCAGTATGTGACCGTAACGGCAAAGGGCGGTTATTCTCCGCGCCTTACGGAAATCAAGGGAGGTATACCGACCAAACTGGTTGTGAAAACAAATGGCACCTATGATTGTTCAGCATCTCTTGTAGTACGCTCTGTCTCATTTCAAAAAATATTGCAGCCGACAGGCGAAGAGATCATAGATTTAGGTACTCCAAAATCTGGAGAGAAAGTGCAAGGGGTGTGTGGAATGGGGATGTATAACTTTCAGATTAAGGTTAGTTAATTTTCCACAAAAGCGTTTAAATAAGGCTTATAAATAGGCCTCTATAAGAGGTTGAAATGAAGGGTCGTTTTTGTTAAAATGAACAGTCAATGAACATAATAATTCCGTTAGTGATCGGGGGTATCCTGATGGCGTCCGTTCCCCTCGTAAGTTCAAAAATTTTAAATAACGAGCCCAAGCAGGAAGCCCAAGCGCAACAGGCAATAAGCACGGGTCAGAAAAAAGTCGCCGAGTACAAAATACAGTCCGGCGACACTTTTACTAACATCCTGGGGTCTTTCCAGATTCCATATGATCAGGCGTTGGCTATAATCAACTCCTCAAAGGAGGCATTTGACTTTACTAAAATTCAGACAGGTAAGGTTATTAAGCTGATCTTTATAAACGAGGCATTCGCTTCAGTGGAATATCCGCTTACAAGCGAAACGGTTGTCATTGTGGTAAAGGAAGATGACACTTTCAAGGCAGTCACGAAACCTATTCCGTATCAGATACAAAATGTAACTGCAAATGGAACTATAACCGATTCACTCTTTGTCTCAGCTCAAAATGCTGGCGTTGCAGATAAAGTCACTATGGAGATAGCTGATGTCTTTTCAAGTGATATCGACTTCGCGACTGACATTCGTGATGGAGATTCGTTTTCTGTTGTCTATGAAAAACGATCCTTAGATGGCGAAGATGCCGGTGCCGGCAAGGTATTGGCCGCAAAATTCACTAATAGTGGCACAACATACACGGCATTTCGCTTTAACGACAAGTTTTATGATGACGATGGAAAGTCCCTGACTCGCCAGTTTCTCAAGTCACCGCTTAACTATGCTCGGATAAGTTCCGGCTATAGCTACAAGCGAACCAACCCGGTCACCAAACAAGTCACTCCTCATCGTGCGATCGATTATGCGGCCGATTCTGGAACTCCTGTTATCGCTACTGCTGATGGCAAAGTCACCGTTGCTGGTACAAAGGGCGGTCTGGGAATCACTGTGGAAATAAAACACGGAAAGTACTTAACCCAATACGCCCACCTCTCAAAGATCGCTAAAGATGTCAAAAATGGAAGCACGGTCACCCAAGGTGATGTCATTGGCTACGTTGGATCAACAGGCATCTCAACCGGCCCCCATCTGCAATATGCAATGTTTAAAGATGGCAGTCCTATAAATCCTCAAACTACAGATTTCCCTCGAGGAGGGTCTTTGCCTGATTCCGAAAAAGATTCTTTCGCAAGTGAAAAAAATCGACTAGGAAATCTGTTGCAATAATCAACGAGCCGCTCGCTTAAAAGATAGAGTGTAAACACACCACACAAGCACATACCGCGTAATGAGTAGCCGGAAGAGGCAGGAGAAAAACGATAGGTAGTTTCCTAAACTTTTCCTTTTTCTCCTGCAGGTATCTTTCAGCAGGTTTTATGGTGATCTCAATTTTTGTCCGTATTTCTATTTCAAGGAGTTTCTGACAGCTCGGACAACGCATCGTAAACGAGGCGTTGGAATTAAACGCTCCATTCTTGAAAATGATATTAGTGCAATGAGGGCAATTGCCTATGTTCAATTGATCTTGATCCATAGTTGGCGTTGGAGGTTTCTTGGGCTGGAGCTTGTTGATGGGCTTTCAGAAATCCTCGATCATTGGTTAATTAATAAATCGTTTCCGTCCGGGGTCGACTACGTCCCGGCTGGTCAACGGGCAATCACGTGTCATCCATTGCCGATCGCACCCTCTTTGAGCCATTCATCGACATCTTTTCAACGAGCTCTTCTTTCATCGCCCCTAAGTTATCCACAGTTTTTTGATCGGCTCGGCTATTCTTATTAATAAATTCTTTTTCTTTAGTCTTGTTAGTAGTTCCCCGAGACCGATCTGACCGGTCTACATGACCGATGTGCAAGTCCGACTGACCGATCTTGTTTGAGTTCGGTCTCACTGACCTATCTAATTTCAACAGGTAGTACACATTGTGGTAGCGTCGTCGGCTCTTTCGGATGATCGCAAGTTTAATGAGTTGCCGGATGCCTCTTTGCACGCTTGAAATGCTTGCGCCGATCTTGTCGGCTATGGTCTTGTGGGCAGGAAAACAAAAACCCTCCTGGTTCGCGTGCTCTGCCAGGCAGTTATAAATAGCGATACCGATCGGACCCAAAGTACTTCCATATTCGTCGAGAAGCACTTTGCTGATCCAATACCAGTCACCTTTGCGAAGATCTCGAATTGTTATTTTTTCATCCGACATACACGAAAAATAAAGGCGTGGGAGTCGGCTAAAACTCCGACCGCGCCTTATCGCTCCTCTCAATAAGGTGGCGTGCCATTGAGGGGAGAGTAAGGCTCGGTCTACCATTCTCTAGATTTCGGCAGAGCGCGATCGATGTTGTCCATCGCTCGGCAGAAGTCTCGTCGTGTAATTGGATTCTCAAGTTCCCGGATGGTGAAGTTAGTCAGCAGACTCTCCCTCCTCGCCAAGAGGTCTCTCCTCGTCGGCGGCTTCCGAGTCATCCGTTTCCATATCGTCCGGATAAGTCTCTTGATCAGGATTTTTGTTCTCATGTTTTTTGATGCGATCCATGTGATCCAATAGCATGAACGCCATGCGCTTAAAGCCGGCATGGACTTTCCAAACTTCCTGTCGGGAAGGCTCTCGGCCGAGAACGTCGGCGAGTGCGTTGCGAGTAAGCTCAACAAGAGCTTCCTCATCTTTGTCTGGTTTGGACATGCGGTGGTTTGGTTCATAGAAGTGACCTCACACTTTTCTGATTCCACCTTGCCTAAGGCAAGAAAACTTCCTCTACTCTGACTCCGAGAGCCAAAGCGATCCGCTGGGCAGTTTCGAGATTTGGCCGTTTCCGGCCGGTCTCGTACCGGCTGATCGCAGTGTTGTGCCTAAAACCAAGAATGCGGGCTAGCTGGTATTGCGTTAGCCCTTTCTTGATTCGAAGGTCACGGAGTTTTATATTCACTGGTGATTTGTTCATATGTTTAACTTTTAGACCTCTACAGTCATATTAAGCAATTTTGCTTAAATGGTCAAGAATATGGGGTGTGGATAAGCAAAGTTGCTTAATATTTACTAATTTGCTATACTAAACCCATCAGGTCGTAGTTACAGGATTAAGCAAAATCAACAAATATGTCATTTGGTTCATATCTAAAACAGCAAAGAGAATCGAATAATTGGAGCATCAAAGAGATGGCGGAGCGGCTCGGCTTTTCCTCGAGCTACATCAGCCAGCTAGAGAACGGTGCTCGTGTCCCGTCTAACAAACAGCTGGCGGCTTTCGCCAAGGCATACCAGCTTCCCGAAGAAGAGGTGAAGAGGCATTGGACGGAGGGAAAGATCCAACAGGTCAGTAAGGATGGTAATTATAAATTTGATATCAAAGATGTTGGGGAAAAACGTGTGCAGGAGGCAACCACCAAACTTGAGCAAGGACTTGAGGAATTGAAAAAAAGCTTTTCAAGCGATGGTCATTTTAAATTGCCGGTACTCGTAGCGATTCCCATCGATGATCTCGATGGCCATCTGAGTCGAACGAGTGATTTTGTTTTACTTCCAAAAGATAACGTCGTGCCAGGTCACCGTGTGTTCGGACTCCGTGTATCCGATCTCACGCTTCCCGATGCTGGCATTGTCACCGGGGACTTCATCATTCTTGATGCCGATGCTCCTCCAAAGAACGGCGACATCGTCATCGTGAGGACACCGGACGGTCTGGCCATGACCTATTACCACGAACGAGGCGATCATCTTGAACTTCGGCCGGAGAAGGAAGGCTTCAAAAAGACCTACCATCTCCAAGAAAGCAAGATGATAGGTCGGCTGGTGTATCACATAAAAAAATATTAATCGCCAGGGCTCTCCAAACGGAGAGCCCTCAAGCTATCTAACGAACAAAAAATTATGAATTATTTAGTCTACGGCCGAGTTTCTACCTCTCGTCAGGCCGAACGAGAACTGAGTATTCCGGCACAGGTGAAAGCCTGTCAGAAGTACGGCATGGATCATGGCTGGAATCTTGCGCCTGATGGTATCTATGAGGAAAAGGGCGAATCAGCTCGAACGGTTGAACGTCCACAGCTTCAGAAGATGCTTCACCGGGCAAAGACCGATAACAAGATTGATGCGATCTTGATGCACAAGTTGGACCGTATGTGTCGCAACGTTGCCGACTACGCCGCCATCAAGATGATGCTTAAAAAGCACGATGTTCGGTTAATCTCGGTGGTCGAGCAATTTGACGAGTCTTTCTCCGGAGAGTTGGTCGAGAACATCATGTCGTCGATTGCTCAATGGACCTCTCAAAACATCAGCTGGGAGGTCAGGAAGGGTCTTAAAGAGGCAGTAGAGCGTGGCAGATTCCCTGGGTACGCTCCAATCGGCTATATGAACGATCGGAAGACCAAGTCTCTGATCGTGGACAATGTCCGTGCTCCATATGTGAAGCTTGGCTTCGAGCTCTATGCGACCGGTAAATTTTCTTATTACACTCTCGGTGACGAGCTGGCAAAGCGAGGTCTCAAGAGCAAGGCTGGCAAGCGTGTCTCAAAGAAAGGCGTTGAGCGGATGCTTCAAAACTCGATCTACTACGGGCTCATAAAAACACGATCGGCCACCAATCAGGCAAACTTCCCATCGCTCATCACCAAGAAGCTATTCGATGATGTGCAGGAAATCATCGCCCAGCACAATCACTACGCCGATCGATCTCGCAAGCACACCTTTCCGCTTACCGGCTTCATGCGATGCGGTTACTGCGGTTCTATGTTGAGTGGTCAGGTGAAAAAAGGTCACTTGTACTATAACTGCTCCCACCGACGTGATGCCAAGTGTCCAGAAAGAAAGTACACGCGATCTGAACTCATCGAAGAACAAGTTGTCTCGTATCTCTCACGAGTCGAATTGCCACCTAAGTTCAAGACGGTCTTAGATGCGTACTTCCAGCACTTCGCAAAAGAGCGTATGGATCAGGAAGAAAACGAACGTAAGAGCATCAAGCACGACCTGATCAGGGTGCAACAGCAGATCCGTAATATTGTCGTGGATCGTTCAAAACGCATCATAGATGCAGAGGTGTTTATAAAGATTCAGGACGAGCTTCTTAAGGAGAAAGAGATGTATCAGGATCGCTTGGCCGAGCTTGAGGGCAAATCCGATAAATTCGTGCAGAAATTCAACGAGCTTCTCGATTTCACGGATCATGCCGACGAGGTGTATCAAAAGAGTGGCACAAGCCAGAAACGCACGGTACTGAAGCTCTGCATTGAGGGGTTCACCGTTAGAAATCAAAAACTGACGCCGATATGGACGCCAGTCTTTGATGTTCTTATGGACTTACAACTGTCCAAGTTCGATCCCCCAAAAGTCGGCGGCAAGGGTTCTAAAACCGCCTCAGAAACCCTTGCCGTACCTAAGGTTCTAACTTGGACATCTGGCGGAGGCGGAGAGATTCGAACTCTCGAGACCCTTTCGAGCCTGCCGCCTTTCCAAGGCGGTGCACTAGACCGCTATGCGACGCCTCCAATTTTATTAACCCTATCTTACACCGGAGAACGTTTAGCCCCAGACAGCTATGCGATGCTTCATCGTACTGTCGAGTGCGACGCCTCCAATTTTATTAACCCTATTGCCCCGTTATAGCAGAAAAAACTTTTTTATGCCTGCTTGTTTAGTAGTGCAGCAATTCTTTCCTGAACAGGCGGCCGCGCCCGCGTTCGCAGACTCACTCGGCGCGGCACTACATGCTATCTATTTTCAAGCAAAGCTTGAATTCTTTGTTGAATGGGAGGGTGCGTCGAAAACATCTTCTCCACCCACCCCGCTGCACCCTTAGCTTTCTTGCCAAACGGGTCGCCAATGAACAGGTGTGCCGTTGCGGTGTTTGCGCTTCGCATCGGTGCGCCGTAACTGCCGATTTTTTCAAGTGCTGATGCGAGCCCTTCCGGATAGCGAGTGAGAAGTGCGCCAGAAGCATCAGCAAGGAATTCACGACGGCGAGAAATCGCGAGCTGTATGAGCTGTGCCGCAATCGGCGCGAGAATGATGCCGACAACACCTAGAATCATGAAGATGGGACTACCTCCTTCGCGATTGTCGCGGTTACCTCCCCCGAAAAACGACATGCGCAAGAAGAGGTCGGCGAGAATGGCAACAAGCCCTGCGAGCACCACCGCGACAGTCATGAGCAGCATGTCGCGATTCTTGATGTGCGAGAGTTCGTGACTAATGACACCCTCGAGCTCGGGCCGAGTCATCATGGAGATGAGCCCAGTCGTGGCGCACACGACCGCATGCTTTTCATCGCGTCCCGTCGCAAATGCGTTTGGTGCCGGATCATCGATCACATAGAGTTTTGGCATCGGGAGCCCGGCTGTGATGGAGAGATTTTCAGTGACCGTGTATAGATCGAAGAACTCTTCGCGTGTGGCCGGGCGAGCGCGATTCATCGAGAGCACGAGCTTGTCTGACGCCCAATAGGCGTAGAAGTTCGTCCCTACCGCAAAGAGCACTGAGAAGTAGAGGATCGACGGATTGTTGTAATACCAAGACACCACATACCCGACGGCAATGACAACAATCAAGAACCCGAGCACTAGTGCCCATGTTTTACGGATATTGCTAGAACGCTGTGCGTAGAGATTCATTTCGCTAGAGATACGGCAAACGCACTACACCACTAGAACTTCACTTTCACCGGTTCAGCCGCAGCTTTGTCGGCTTCTGTAAGCTCGAAGAGGTCCATCGGCTTGAAGCTAAATATCGAAGCAATGAGGTTGCCCGGGAATGACTCCTCGGCAGTGTTGAGCGCCATCACGGTGGAGTTGTAGAAACGGCGAGACGCCTGGATTTTATCTTCAGTATCACCGAGCTCTTTCTGGAGCTGAAGGAAGTTCTGATTTGCTTTGAGCTCTGGGTAGGCCTCAGATACAGCAAAGAGCGACTTCAGTGCTCCCGTAAGCTGATTTTCAGCCTGAGCTTTGTCTGCGGGAGCCACAGCACCCATAGCTGCCGCACGTGCCTTGGTAACATTTTCAAAAGCACCCGACTCATGAGTAGCGTAGCCTTTCACTGTCTCGACAAGGTTTGGAATGAGGTCGTAACGGCGCTTCAACTGCACCGCGATATCGGACCACGCCTCCTTTGCCTGATTTACGAGCGAAATAAGTCGGTTATACGCCGTAACTGCCCAGAGCACAGTAACCCCAAGAACGATAAGAATTATGGTTGTAGGTGACATGTGTATAGTATATACCCACTGTCAATATTAGTGTACCGATTTTGCCACTGCTTTTACCACCTTCGGATTGAGCAGGTCGGGGATGATTTTCGCAGCCGTCGGCTTAGGCACGAGCGCCGCGAGCGCGCGAGCGGCGCGAAGCTTGGTCTCTTCAGTAATTTTCTTAACACCCTTGTCGAGCGCGCCGCGGAAAATACCCGGGAATACGAGCGCATTGTTGATCTGATTTGGGAAATCCGAGCGGCCAGTGGCAATTACCTCTGCCCCCGCCTTCTTCGCCTCGTCTGGAAGAATTTCTGGTTCTGGGTTTGCCATTGCAAATACAATGCTGCGCGGGGCCATCAAGGCAACATGTTCTGCACTCAACACACCCTTTCCAGAGACACCAATAAACACATCGGCACCATGCATGGCCTCAGTAAGACCTCCCGCGATCATGCGGGGATTTGTAATCACTGCAAGCTCTTTCTTGTACACGTTCAAATCCTCTCGATTGATGTGCAAAATACCGCCACGATCAAGCACTAGGATGTCTGTAGCGCCAGCAGCAAGCAAAAGCTTTGCAACTGCTGTGCCAGCCGCCCCCGCACCACTTATCACGATCTTGAGATTCTTGATATTTTTCTTCACCACCTTAGACGCATTGAGGAGTCCTGCAAGCACGACGATCGCGGTGCCGTGCTGGTCGTCATGCATCACTGGAATATCGAGCTCTTCGATAAGACGCTTCTCAATTTCAAAACAATTCGGCGCAGCAATGTCTTCAAGATTGATGCCGCCAAATGACGGCGCGACCGCCTTTACAATACGAACGATTTCATCTGGGTCTTGCGTGTTGAGCACGAGCGGCCAGGCATCGACATTTGCCTTGCCTTTGAAAATAAGTGCCTTGCCTTCCATCACCGGGAGCGCGCCGTATGGGCCGATGTTTCCAAGTCCGAGCACGGCGGAGCCATCAGAAATGACTGCTACGCTATTTTTCTTTATCGACATTTTTCGAGCATCTTCTGGATGCTGCGCGAGATGCGTCGAAGCGACGCCGACGCCCGGCGTGTACCAAAGCGAGAAGTCCTTCTTTCCCGAAAGCTTTACGCGAGTCTTTGTCTCAATGCGCGCACCCTGTTTCTTAAACGCTGCGAGTATATTTTTTGAAGATTTAGTATCCATAGAAGACGCTAGTATACTACGGGTGTGAATCCGCACGATACTGTTGATACGCATTTTACCCGCCTCAAGCCGGACCAGCGGCGAGCGTTGCATAAACTCGGTATACGTACCATCCGCGACCTCCTGTACCATTTCCCCGCCCGCTATGAAAATGCAGGACCGACCGGCACCATCGCCGGCGTAACCGCCGGCGCCGAAGTCACGCTCTACGGCACCGTGCGCAAGCCCGATGTGCGCAAAACCTGGAAGAGTCGCCGCCCTATTGCCGAAGCATATCTTGAAGATGCGTCGGGAAAAATAAAAATGATGTGGTTCAGCCAGCCATACATCGCAAAGACACTCCGCGATGGCATGGTGGTAAAAGTGAGCGGTCGCGTCGGCGGCACGGGAGCAAAAATATATCTCGCGAACCCTGAAATCGATAAGTCTCCCGTTGCTCCCGACGAAGTGCATGACTCACTCTTTTCTGCCGGCACAGCGCCCGAGAGCGAACCCTTGTACCCGGTATACCCGGAAAGCCAGGGTATTTCTTCACTCTGGTTTGTACACGCGATACGCAAAGTATTTGAAACAAAACTGCACGAGCGTATTACCGACCCCGTTCCAAAAGAAATACTTGATCGGTACAATTTGCCCTCGCTTTCTTCTGCGCTCGTGTTTATGCACGCGCCACGGCAGCTGAGCGACGCGACTGCCGCAAGAAAACGCTTTGCATTTGAAGAAGTGTTTTCGCTCCAAATAATGATGCAGCAGCGTCGCCAAGTACTTCTCAAAGAAGAGGCACTGCCGGTGGAGGTGAATCGCAAAGCTCTCACAGATTTCATACACTCATTCCCTTTCCCAGCGACTGAGGCCCAGAAAAATGCAATTGAAAGCATCGTGAGTGATTTTGAAAAAACCCACCCTATGCTCCGCCTTCTTGAAGGAGACGTAGGCAGCGGCAAGACCGCAGTTGCTGCCGCCACCGCATATCTCGTTGCTACATCATTACCGAAAGGTAGAGTCGCTGGCACCCTCCAAGTCGCCTACCTCTGCCCGACTGAAATCCTTGCAAAACAGCACTTCTCTACATTCGTTTCGTATTTCAAAGACCACCCGATTCCGATCGGTCTCATCACCGGTAGTGAGTGTCGCAAATTCCCGTCAAAGATTCGGTACGAGGAGTCGGCAAAGATGTCGAAGGCGACGTTCAAAAAAATGGTGGCGCAGGGTGAAATACCCATTGTCATCGGCACCCACGCGCTCATCGAAAAATCATTGTCATTTAAATATTTTGCCTACGCGATTATCGACGAACAGCACCGCTTCGGCACCATGCACCGCCAAAAGCTCGCCATGAAGAGCGCTATCTCTCCGCACCTACTCTCGATGACCGCCACCCCGATTCCGCGCACACTCGCACTCACCATATACGGCGACCTCGATCTCACCATCCTCGACCAAATGCCCGTCGGCCGGAAACCAGTCATTACCGAAGTGCTTGGCCCTGAGAAACGCGAACAAGCATATGCTTGCGTGCGCACCGAACTCTCTGCCGGCCACCAGGCATACGTGATATGCCCGCGCATCGACGAACCCGATCCTGCCAAACAAATGGCACTGCAAGCAAAGTCGGTCAAAGCCGAAGCCACTCGTTTGCAGAAAGACATTTTCCCCGAAGCGACCATCGATATTTTGCACAGCAAAATGAAGCCTTCTGAAAAAGAAGAGGCGATGAACAGATTTGAAAATGGCGATACTGATATTCTCGTCGCAACATCGGTCGTCGAAGTGGGTGTGAATGTTCCGAATGCGACGGTGATTCTCGTCGAAGGCGCAGAGCGCTTCGGGCTTGCACAGCTCCACCAGCTTCGTGGCCGCGTGATCCGCTCGACGCATCAATCGTACTGTTTTGTGCTCCCAGAATCATTTGGCGAAGCGACGCGGGAACGCATGAAAGCATTTGTTAAAGCAAAGAATGGTTTTGAGCTGGCTGAATACGACCTCGCGCTCCGCGGCGCAGGAGAGCTTGCGGGCGGGAAACAGTGGGGAGTTTCAGATATCGCGATGGAAGCACTGAAAAACATAAAGCTCGTTGAGGCCGCGCGCGCCGAAGCGACAAAAATCATTGCAAACGACCCGACACTTAAAAACTTTCCCGTGCTTGCCGAGCGCGTAGCTGCTGCCGACCGGGAAATGCATTTGGAATAATCACTTCTCAGCAACGATGATGAAATACGGCGGAAGGTTGCGCACTTCGAGCGAGAGTTTGATCTTCTTCTTAAAATACTCTTTCAGATACGGCAGCATGAGTGGCGAAAATTGGTACAGGATAAATCGCCCATGCTCTCCAAGCTTTTGGAACGTCTGCTTTGCAATAAGATTTCGCTCTTTTGCATTGAAAAATGAGAAGGGGATGCCGGAGACTACTGCATCTACTCGCGGAAGCTTAAACTTTGAAAAATCTTTGCAGATCTTTAA